>Ga0136846_1214572_pt1 | contig 21930 bp, 24 predicted proteins | sample HopSoiMetagenom2_FD_96841 | JGI IMG/M metagenome (GOLD analysis project Ga0136846, IMG submission 96841) | Grasslands soil microbial communities from Hopland, California, USA - 2 Assembly 2016 (version 4) | ecosystem: Environmental > Terrestrial > Soil > Grasslands | place: USA: Hopland... | reverse complement strand
CTCCTCATCAGCCTCCTCCTCGCCGGGCGCATCCTCCCCAGCCAGCTCCGCCTCCGCCTCCGCCTCCGGCGTATCCGGCCTAGCCCAGGCCAACGGCGGCATCACCGCCGCCGCCGCCTGCACCGCGGACAGCGGCGCCTTCTCCGGCCCCCTAAGCCCCTAACCCGCCAGTCTCCACCCGGATCACCCCCCTGCCCCACCCGGATCACCCCTGCCTGTCGGCCTCCGCGCCGATCGGTTCCTGACCCCGCAGCCCCAGTTCCTGACCCCCGCAGCCCCATCAAGACCACCAGCCCTCCAGGCCCCACCCCGGCGGCATTGCCAGCCGGCTCGATGCTCCATCGATCCGGCCAGAGCCGGCTGAATGCTCCATTGATCCGGTTGCGGCGGTCCTCAGACCCGACGGCTGTAACTCTCTGGAGGAAAAAGGCCTTCTTGATCGTGAAAGTATGCTTATTTGCTCGTTACGTGCGGGGCGGGATGGCGCTGACGTCGGTGACGGCCTCGGGGAGGCGGCGCATGCTGGTGACCCGCCGGTCCGCCAGCTTGGCCGGGTGCCCGGTCAGGTCCCGGTCCACCCATACCGAGCGCAGCCCCATCCGGGCCGCGGGCAAGATGTCGAGGATCCAGCTGTTCGCCACGTGAATCCAGTTGGCCGGAGTCGCCCCGGTCTTGTCGGCAAACCGCCGGAAGTGCGCGAGGTCCGGCTTGTAGCTGTGCACCTCCTCGGCCGTCACCCACGCGTCGACCGGCACCGGCAGCCGGTCCCTGGTGGTGGCGAACAGGTCCTCGTCGCAATTCGTCAGGAACGCCAGCCGCCAGCCGCGCTCCCGCAGTGCGATCAGGGCGGGCCCTGCGTCATCGAACACCGGCATGTCCGGCCAGGCCCGGACGAACGCCTCCTCGCCGCCCCGGGGCAGCCGCACCTGCTCCCGTTCCGCCGCCCGGGCCAGCCCGGCGGCGAGCACCTCCCGGTAGGGACGCCACTGCGGCGCGGCCTCGATCTCCAGCTCGGCCGGGTGGTAAGCGGCCAGCAGCCGCCCGGCGTCCGCCGCGGAAAGCCCGGCGAGCCCCGTCAGCGCGCCGCCCATGCCGCTGTTCCAGTCCGCGACCGTCCCGTAGCAGTCGAACGTCAGCCACCGATCCGCCACCGCTAACCTCCCGCCGTCCGTCCGCTCTAGCATCCCATCTACCTATCTGCCCACCTTGTTCCGCTCCGTCCCCTCCGTAACGCCGCGAAACCCAGGCCCGCTCGCTCCTGCGGCCGGGCACAGTTTTCGCGGGTGATTTCATGGGTGGGACAGCAAGGAGGCAGTCATGACCGACGTGGCGGTTCACCCGCAGCAAGCCGAGAAGGGGCCGGGGGAGTACTCCTACCAGGCGGGGTTCGGGAACGAGTTCGCCAGCGAGGCCGTTTCCGGGGCGCTGCCCGCGGGCCGTAACTCACCGCAGCGCGCGCCACTCGGCCTGTACGCGGAGCAGCTCAGCTGGACCGCGTTCACCCAGCCGCGCGGTGTCAGCCGCCGGACCTGGGTCTACCGGATCATGCCGTCGGCCGCGCACCCGCGGTTCTCCCGCATCGGCAACGGCGCCCTGCGCGGCACCCCGTTCGACGAGATCGAGCCCGACCCGAACCGGCTCCGCTGGGACGCCCTCCCGCTGCCCGGCGGGGACGCCGACTTCGTCGACGGCCTGTTCACGATGGCCTGCAACGGCGACCTCAGGACGCGCACCGGCATAGCCATGCACCTGTACGCCGCGAACCGGTCCATGACCGGCAGGTACTTCGTCGACGCCGACGGCGAGCTGCTGTTCGTCCCGCAGGAAGGCCCGCTCCTGCTGCGCACCGAGCTCGGACCGCTTCACGTGGCGCCCGGCGAGATCGCGGTAGTGCCGCGCGGCATCAGGTTCGCGGTGGACCTCCCGGCCGGCCCGGCCCGCGGCTATCTGTGCGAGAACTTCGGCGCCGCCTTCACGCTCCCCGAACGCGGCCCGATCGGCGCGAACGGGCTGGCCAACGAGCGCGACTTCCTGGCCCCGTCAGCGGCTTACGAGGACCGGGCCGGGCCGGTGCAGGTGGTGCAGAAGTTCGGCGGGAACCTGTGGGCCGCCGACTACGACCACTCGCCGCTGGACGTGGTCGGCTGGCACGGGAACTACGCGCCGTACAAGTACGACACGGCGAACTTCATGGTCATCGGCACGATCAGCTTCGACCACCCGGACCCGTCCATCTTCACCGTGCTCACCTCGCCGAGCGAGCTGCCCGGCCTGGCCAACGCGGACTTCGTGATCTTCCCGCCGCGCTGGCTGGTCGGCGAGGACACCTTCCGGCCGCCCTGGTACCACCGCAACATCATGTCCGAGTTCATGGGCCTGGTGCGCGGCGTCTACGACGCCAAGGCCGAGGGGTTCGTGCCCGGCGGGGCCAGCCTCCACAACACCTTCGCCTCGCACGGCCCGGACGCGGAGACGTACGCCCGGGCCAGCACGGCCGAGCTGGCGCCGCAGAAGATCGACGGCACGCTGGCGTTCATGTTCGAGAGCCGCTGGATGCTGGTGCCCACCCGGCAGGCCATGGAGGCGGCCCACCGCCAGCGCGACTACGACGCGGTCTGGAGCGGCCTGACCCGGTCCTTCCGCGGCTAGCCTGGAAGGCATCATGTACATTCCCGCCCATTTCGCCATGGACGACGCGGCCGTGCGTGACCTGCTGGCCCGGCACGGCGCGGCCGACCTGATCACGCTCACCGCGGACGGCCTGCTGGCCACCATGCTGCCGTTCGCGTACGAGCCGGCCGCCGGCGACCACGGAGCTCTCTACGGCCACGTAGCCCGCAACAACGACCAGTGGCGCAAGCCGGCCCGGGGCGAGTCGCTGGCCATCGTCCGCGGACCGGACGCGTACGTCTCGCCGTCCTGGTACGCGGCCAAGGCCGAGCACGGCCGGGTGGTCCCGACCTGGAACTACGTCACCGCGCACGTCTACGGCGAGCTGGTCGTGCACGACGACCCGGCCTGGGTCGAGGACGTCGTCCGGCGCCTGACGGCCAAGCACGAGGCGGCCCGCACCGAAACGGCCGGGCAGGCGCCCGCCTGGTCGGTGGACGCCGCGCCGCGGACGTTCATCGAGGGCCAGCTGCGGGCCATCGTCGGCCTGGAACTGCGGATCACCCGGATCGAGGCCAAGGCCAAGCTGAGCCAGAACCGCCCGGCCGGCGACGTGGCGGGCATCGTGGCCGGCCTGGCGGCGCGCGGCGAGGACCGCAGCGCCGCCGCCGTCACCCGCGCCAACCAGGCCCGGGTCAGCGAGGCTCACGCCGATCAGGGCGCCACGGCTTAGTGCGGGTCCGCTGAGCGCGGGCACGCACCAGGCTCGTTCGGCTGCTGCTTTTTAAAGGCTGGCTACGGCGGGAATGACGTCGGAGGCGATCACCTCGAGCGGGGTGACCTTCCAGACGCCGGCCACCGCCCCGATCGCGACCTCGAAGCCCAGCTCGGCCAGCCGGCCGAGCTGGTCGACGGTCTCGCCCGCCCGCTCGCCCTTCTCGCCCACGTCGAAGCGGAAGTAGCAGGTCTTGGTGATCTGGTCGTAGTCGCGGCCCTCCGCGTCGCAGTGCGCGCGCAGCACCTCCAGCTTCCTGGCCAGGTCGGGACCGGGGAACAGGTTGCACGCGTCGGCGTACTTGGCCACGAACCGCAGCGTCTTCTTCTCCCCGCCGCCCCCGATCATGATCGGGGGGTGCGGCCGGGTCAGCGACTGCGGCGAGTTCAGCGGCCGGTCCAGCTGGTAGTGCTGGCCGCGGTACGGGCTCTCGTCGCCGCTCCACATCTGCAGGCAGATCTGCAGGGTCTCCTCGAGCCGCTCGAACCGCTCGGCCACCGGCGGGAAGGGGATGCCCAGAGCGCGCGACTCCTCCTCGTTCCACGCGGCGCCGATGCCGAGCCAGCCGCGCCCGCCGGACAGCACGTCGAGCGTGGTGATGATCTTGGCCAGGACGCCCGGGTAGCGGTAGACCGCCCCGGTGACCAGGGTGAGGAGCTTGGCCCGGGCGGTGCAGGCCGCCAGGTAGCCCAGGGTGGTGTAAGCCTCGAGCATCTCCCGCTCGGGCGGGCCGACCGGGCCGATCTGGAAGAAGTGGTCCATCACGGCGATGAACTCGAAGCCGCCCTCGTCGGCGGTCCGGGCCACGGTGGCCAGGTCCGCGCCGAGCCGCGGCGGGCCGTCGGGTGTGGTGAAGTCTGGGATCTGCAAGCCGATTTTCACGGTTCACAGCCTCTCACGGCACCCGGTAGCGCTCGTACAGGGCCTTCAGCGACCGCAGGAAGGCCTCGCGGTCGGCGGGCGGCACGGCGGCGAGGACCTCCTCCTCGCTGGCGCGGATCGCGGCCTGCACGGACCCGCGCAGCCGTTCGCCCGCCGGGGTCAGGGAGAGCAGGTGCACCCGCCGGTCCGAGGTGTCCGGCCGGCGGCTGATCAGCCCGCGCTGCTGCAGGTCATCCAGGACGCCGATGATGCGGCTCTTATCCGCGTTGATGGCCTGCGCGAGCGCGGCCTGCGTCCGCACCGGCTGCTCCGCCAGCGCGGTCAGCACCACGTAACCCCACATCGAGATGCCGTGCGCCCGCAGTGCCGGCTCCTCACGCGTGACCAGCGTCCTGGCCAGCGGAGCGAACATCGCGGCGAGGTCGCGCCGGTCATCGGGGAACGCGCTCATCCTGGCGGGAATGATAACAGGTCGCAGATAATAAGTAGACTCATATCATATGATTATGCTTATAATCGATGCAGGAGGTGCGTTCCCATGACGCCAGAGCAGGCAACCGAGAACACCACTGGCCACGGCATCGTGGACCTTGACGCCCGGGTCGTCGAGGCCACCGTCGCCCTGGTGAAGCAAGCCGGCCTGCTGGATCTGGACCGGCCGACGCCCTGCGCGGGCTGGACCCTGGCCGACCTGATCGGGCACATGACCGCGCAGCATTACGGCTGGACCGCCGCGGCGGCCGGGCAGGGCGCGGACCTGTCGGCCTGGCAGCCGGGACCGCCGGTCGCCGATCCGATCGGGGAGTACGCGGAGGCGGCCCGGCGGGTGCTCGAGGCGTTCAGCGACGAGGGCGTGCTCGAGCGCGAGTTCGCCCTCGCCGAGATCAGCCCGGTGCTGCGGTTCCCGGCCGCCCAGGCGATCAGCTTCCATTTCATCGACTACCTGGTGCACGGCTGGGACGTGGCCCGCTCGCTCGGCGTGGATTACCGGCCCGGGCCCGGCGTGCTGGCCGCGGCGCTGCCGGTGGCGCTGGCCGTGCCCGGCGGGAAGGCGCGGGAACGAGACGGGGCGGCGTTCGCGCCCGGCCTCGAAGTCCCCGCGCGGGCCGGCACGCTGGACCAGATCCTTTCGCTGCTGGGCCGGAGCCCCTCCTGGCCGCAGTGAGAAGCTCCTCCCGGCCCCGGTAAAAGGCCGGGTTACCGTAGCCCCATGAGCACCGAACGGGCCGATGCGATCATCGTGGGCGCCGGGCTGGCGGGGTCGGCCGCGGCGCGGGCCCTGGCCCGCCGGGGGCGCTCGGTGGTACTGGTCGAGGCGTCCGGGCCCGGGCACCGGCGAGGCAGCTCGCACGGCAGCGCCCGGATCTTCCGGCGCGCCTACCCGGACCCGCTCTACGTGCGCCTGACCGGCCAGGTCCAGGTGCTCTGGCGGGAACTGGCCGCCGAGGCGGGTGAGGAGCTGGTCACCACCACCGGCGCGGTCGACTTCGGCCCGGCGCGGTTGCCGGAGAAGATGTACCAGATCCTGACCGCGCTGGGCGTGCCCGCCGAGCTGCTGCCGCCCGGCGCAGCGGCCGAACGGTGGCCCGGCATGTCGTTCGGCCCGGAACCGGTCATGTTCCATCCGGACGGCGGCGTGATCGACCCGGAGCGTGCGATGGCCGCGATGCGCCGGGCCGCCGGGGCGCACGGCGCCCGGCTCTTCTTCGGTGCCCCGGTGCTGCGCGTCGAGGCGGATCATGAGGGCGCGATCGTGCACACGGCGGACCGGTCCTGGCGCGCGCCGGCCGTCATCGTCGCGGCCGGCGCGTGGCTGGCGCCGCTGCTCGGCGGACAGGTGCCGCTACCGCCGCTGGTCGTGACCCAGGTGCAGGCGTTCCACCATGTCCCGCGCGAGCCGGGGCCGTGGCCGCCCTTCATCTACTACGACGAGGTGGTCAGGTACGGGCTGCCGGCCGGACGGGACGGCGAGGTGCCCGGCGCGATCAAGCTCGGCGAGCACGGCCTCGGCACGGTCACCACCGGCGACGGCCGGGACGGGATCGTCAACCCGGCCGCCCGGGCCCGGGTCGGCGCGTTCGTCCGGGAGCACCTCGGCGGCCTCGAACCCGACCCGGTGGGCGAGGTGACCTGCCTGTACACCTCGACCGCGAACGAGGATTTCATCCTGGACCGGCACGGCCCGTTCGTCATCTGCTCGCCCTGCTCGGGACATGGCGCCAAGTTCGCGCCGCTGGTCGGCGAGATCGCCGCCGGCCTGGCCTGCGGGGACCCCGCGCCGGAGCGCCGCTTCACCCTGGCGGCGCACCTCGGCTAGGTTCGCCGGCCCACGCCGACCAGGCCCCAGTACTGCTGCGGGTCCTCCGGGACGTCACCGGGGGAGTCGGGCCGCCACTCGGGTATCCACACCAGCCCGGGATCGACGAGCGTGAAGCCCTCGAACAAGTTGCCGATCTCGTCCCGGGTGCGCATGACGACCTGCGCAGCGATCCGGCTGTTGTACACGCTTGCCGCCGAGTCCGCCATCTCCGGCTTGGCGTCCCGGCAGGTATGGCAGATGACCAGGTAGCTGCCGGGCACCAGGGCGTCCCGCAAGGTGGTCATGACCTCTGCGACGGCGTCCTCGCCGGGGATGAAGTGCAGCACCGCCATCAGCAGCAGCCCCACCGGCTGGGTGAAGTCGATGAGCAGCTGGGTTTCCGGATCGGCGAGGATCTTGGCCGGCTCGCGCAGATCGGCCTGGATGATGGTGGCGTCCGGGTTATCGTCCAGGATGAGCCGGCTGTGCGCGACCGCGATCTCGTCGTTGTCCACGTAGACGACCCGCGAGCCCGGCCCGGCCTGCTGGGCGGTCTCGTGCACGGGCTGTGAGGCCGGGATGCCGGAGCCGATGTCGAGGAACTGCCGGATGCCCGCCTCCCGGGCCAGGAAGCGCACGGCCCGGCCGAGGAAGGCGCGGTTGGCCCGGACGATCTCCCTGACGTTGGGCTCCATCGCGATCAGCGTGCGGGCGGCGTCCTGGTCGGCCTGGAAGTTGTGGCTGCCGCCCAGCCAGTAGTCGTACACCCGGGCGATGTTCGCCTTGCTGGTGTCGCCCCCCGGCGGAACCCAGCCCGGCTCCACGGTCATGTCAATCCCCTTGTTCCGCGCGACCGACTGCCCTCCGGCTCATCCTAACGGCGCGCGCGAACACGGTCCGGTTCGTAAGCGGACGGATATGGTTGCCCTAGCCGGTTCCGGTCATTATGGTTGGCCGGTCCTGTGCGCGGCATCGTTCCCGAAGCCCGAGGTGGCAGGTGACAGAGGACCCGGACGCGACGGCTGGCCGTCAGGTCAGGCTGCCTCGTCCCGCGCTGCCCGCCGAGGACTGGCCCGCGATCAGCGGGGGCGGGCTGTCGCTGGGGTCGAGCACCGACCTGGCCGAGATCACCCGCCTCGTCCTGGCCGCCAGCGTGCCGGGGTTCGCCGGCGCGGCCGGCGTGTACGCCCTGGAGCACCTGCTCAACGGCGGCGAGCCGGCCGGGCGCCCGGCCGCCGGGCAGGTCGTGATACGCCGGCTCGGCGCGAAGTTCGCGCGGGCCGGGCGCCGGGTCCCGGAAGGCGCCTTCGCGCCGGGCGAGGTGATCGCCTTCGCCTCGGACTCGCCGCTGGCCCGCTGCGTGAACAGCGGCCGCCCGGTGCGGTTCAGCGAGATCAGCCGGCAGTCGATGGAACGGCTAGGCCCGGTCGACCGCGAGGTGGTCTCCGGCTACTCCTCGTTCCTGGCCGTCCCGATGGCCGCCAGGGAAATGGTCACCGGGGTCCTGACCCTCGTCCGCGCGCCCGGCGCCCCCGCCTTCAGCGAGCACGACCTCGCGTCCGCCACCCGGCTGGGCGCGCAGGCGGGTGCGGGCTTCCTCAACGCCCTGACGCTGATGCGGCAGCGGTCGATCGCCGACGCGCTGCAGCGCGGCCTGCTGGCGGCCGAGCCGGTCACCCCGGCCGGCCTGGAGCTGGCCGGGCGCTGCCTGCCCGCGGCGGGGCACGTCATCGGCGGGGACTGGTACGACGTCATCCCGCTGCCCGGCGGCCGGACCGGTCTCGTCGTCGGCGACGTCATGGGCCACGGTCCCGAGGCCGCCGCCGTCATGGCCCAGCTGCGGGCGGCCGCGCACGCCCTGGCGGACCTCGACCTGGCCCCCGCCGAGCTGCTGCGGGGGCTGAACCGGGTGACCGCGACGCTGCAGCGCATCACGCTCGCCACCTGCGCGTACGCGATCATCGACCCGGATAGCCACACGTGCACCCTGGCCGGGGCCGGGCACCTGCCGCCGATCCTGGCGCTGCCCGACGGGACCACCCGGGTCCCCGAGCTGCCCCCGGGCCCGTCGCTGGGGATCGGCACGGCCAGCTACGGGCAGGCCCGCATCAAGCTGCCGCCGGGCGCGATCTTGGCCCTGTACACCGACGGGCTGGTGGAAAGCCGGAGCCGATCCTTCGAACAGGGCATTCTCGCGCTGCGATCGGTGCTGGCCCGGGAGCACGGGAACCTGGAAGCCATCTGCGAGGCTCTGATCACCGCGCTGGCCGGGCGCTGCGAGGACGACATCACGGTGATCCTGGCCCGTGTCCCGCCGGGCCCCTCCGGCTGACCCGCGCCCGCCGCCCGCGGCCCCGATGTATCACCGGCCCCGGCGCGGACTCTGGTCACCTGAACGAAATTAGCCTCATTGACCCCGGAGACGTATCCGCAGCACGTATTTCGCTTACGCTTCATGCAGCGGAATGCCACGCCGCCTGGAGCCCTCATGAAACCGTTTCGCCTTGTCACGAGATGCCGGCCGGCGGCCGCGCTGATGATGCTGGCCGGATGCGGCCTGGTCGCCATCCTGGCCGGGCCCGGGCCGGCGGCCCTGGCCGCGGTGCAGGCTCCGCAGGCCCGGATCCTGAACCCCGGTCCGCCCACCGGGCTGACCGCGACCGCGGGCGACGGCCGGGTCTCGCTGTCCTGGTCGCCTCCCGCCTCCAACGGCGGCGCCGCGATCATCGGGTACGACGTCTTCGAGGGCGGCAGCGCGGCCAGCGGCCTGGTCAGCGGCACCAGCTTCACGGTGACCGGCCTGACCGACGGCACCACCTACGCCTTCACCGTCGACGCGGTCAACGACGCCGAACTGCACAGCACGCAGTCGGCCCCGGCCTCGGCCACCCCGGTGGCGCCGGTGACCGCGCCGGGAGCGCCCAGCGGGCTGACCGCGTCCGCGGGCAACGCCCAGGTGAGCCTGTCGTGGCGGGCGCCGTCCGCCGACGGCGGCGCGGCGGTTACCAGCTACAACGTCTACCAGGGCGGCAAGCAGGCGGCCACCGTCAGCGGCACCGGCGCGACCGTGAAGAACCTGGCCAACGGCACCACCTACTCGTTCACGGTAACGGCGGTCAACAAGGCCGGCGAGGGTCCCGCGTCGGGGGCCGCCTCCGCCACGCCGGCGGCCGCGATCACCAAACCCGGAGCACCGAACGGGCTTTCCGCGAGCCCAGGCAACGGCAAGGTCACCTTGTCCTGGTCGGCGCCCAAGTCCGACGGTGGCGCGGCGGTTACCAGCTACAACGTCTACCAGGGCGGCAAGAAGACCGCCTCGGTCGGCGGTACCGGCGCGACCGTGAAGAACCTGGCTAACGGCACCACCTACTCGTTCACCGTGACAGCGGTCAACAAGGCCGGCGAGGGTCCCGCTTCCGGCGCCGCCGCCGCCAAGCCGGCCGGCCCCGCGGCCTCGGCGTCCGCCTCCGCGTCGGCGTCCGGTTCCGCCTCGGCGTCGGCCTCCGCGTCGGGTTCTGCGTCGGCCTCCGCGTCGGGTACGGCGACCCCGGCGGCCGGGGCGGGAGCCAGCGGCACGCCCACCGGGTCGGCCGGGCCGGCCAGCACGCCGGGCCAGACGACCGGGACGGCGGTGCTGACCTCGGCGACGAAGAAGATGCCCAAGCCGGTCCTGTTCACGCTGGCCGCCCTGCTCCTGGCCGCCATCGGCGGTGGCCTGACCCTGACCACGCGGCGGGTGCGCAAGGGCCGGCGCCACAAGCGCCCGCCGGCCGCGCCCGCGGTGCACGTGAGCGCCGTGCCGGAACTCGGGCCGCCCAGCCCGGTGCACGTCAGCGCGTTCAGCGTGGAGAAGCACGAGCTCAGCGTGGACAACCATGAGGTCGTCATGGAGGAGACGTACGTGGTGCGCCTCGAGCCGCTCCCGGCCGCCATCATCACCACGCTCGAAGAGATCGGCGTATGACGGCGCCCGGGCCGCGCGGTCCGGACGGCGTGCTCACCGCCGCTGACCTGCTCTTCGGCTCGACCGAGAAGGCTAACGAGGCGCTGACCAGGCATGTCATGGCGGACGGCCGTGCCTTCGCCCGGTCCCTGGTGCACCTGCCCCGGGTGACCAGGGAAGCCGCCGTCCGTGAGGCCGCCGTAGCCGCGACCGGGCTGCTGAAGGTCGACCTGATCGAGGTCCTGGTGTCGGGCTGGCGCCAGCAACGGGACATCTTCACGGCCGCGCGCCGCACCCTGGACATGCCGGGCAGCAAGGAACTGGTCGGCCTGGCCCCGCACCGGATCAGCACCATGCAGCAGCCCGCGGTCGGCATCTTGATCGACAACCAGCGGGTCCACACCCTCCAGCTCGGGCTGTCGATTTTCTTCGAGGTCACGGGCCTGGTGGCCGGCATCAGCCAAGGGCGGCTGGCCGGGGTGCACGCCGGGCGCGCGCACGTCGGCGTCGCCCTGACCATCCACGAGATCGAGGTCCTGACCAAGCGGTCCCACCTCGAGCTCCCCGGGCAGCTGGGCCTCAGGCAGGGATTGCGGCTGCTGCCCGCCAGCCACTACCCGGACGACCCCGCCGAGCACCCGCCCGGCGCGGCCCCGGGCTCGTTCGAGGCCCAGCTCATGAGCGCCCAGGAGCAGCCCGCCAGCCAGTTCCCCGGCGTGAACCTGACCGACGGCCACGGCCCGGCGGCTAACCCTCCCCAGGCCGGCACCCCGGCCACCACGCCAGCCGGGGCGGAGCACCCCAGCACCGCGCCCTCAGCCCAGCACAGCTCCGCGTCCTGGTGGGAAAGGACCTAGGCGAATCCGCCGGGGCGGATATCGGGCGTCTACGGCGAGCCTGCTTGCCGGCGCGGAGCCAAGGCCCTAGAGTCCAAACCCAGGTTCCGTGGGCATCGTCCCGGCCCTTAGCACGGGAGGTTCGCGCTGGTGGCAGCAATACGTTTGTCCGAGCCGCAGGCAGGAGAACTGGGTCCGACCGGCAGGCCCTACTCCGGCTTTCCCGATCCCGAGCCGCTCGTGGAGCACGGTCCCGCGCGCGTCGTCGCGATCTGCAACCAGAAGGGCGGCGTCGGCAAGACGACGACCACGATCAACCTCGGCGCTGCCCTCGCCGAGCAGGGCCGCCGGGTGCTCCTGGTGGACTTCGACCCGCAGGGAGCGCTGTCCGTCGGCCTGGGCATCCAGCCGCACGACATCGACAGCACCGTCTACAACCTGCTGATGGAGCGCGACGTCACCGCGCACGACGTGCTGTACAAGACCAGCGTCGACGGCATGGACCTGCTGCCGAGCAACATCGACCTGTCCGGCGCCGAGGTCCAGCTGGTGCACGAGGTCGGCCGCGAGTACGTGCTGGGCGGGGTGCTGCAGCCGCTGCTGCCCGAGTACGACGTCGTCATGATCGACTGCCAGCCCTCCCTGGGCCTGCTGACGATCAACGCGCTCGCGTGCGCGGACGGGGTGCTCATCCCGCTGGAGTGCGAGTACTTCGCCATGCGCGGGGTGGCGCTGCTGATGGAGACCATCGACAAGGTGTCCCGCCGGCTGAACACCAAGCTGACAATCGACGGGCTGCTGGCGACCATGTACGACTCGCGGACGCTGCACACCCGCGAGGTCCTGGCCAGCATGGTTAATGGCTTCGGCGACCAGGTATTTCATACCGTAATCAACCGCACGGTGCGGTTCCCGGACGCTACGGTGGCCGGAGAACCTATTACCAGCTTTGACCCGGGATCAATGGGGGCTCATTTTTACCGGGAGCTGGCCAAGGAGGTACTGGAGCGGTGGCGACAGGCAGGAGAAGATCACGGAGGGTAAGCCTGCCTGGGGTCGCTGAGCTCTTGCGGTCGGCCTCCCCTGGACCTGTCGACCCGGACGGGGACGATCAGCGCCGGGCAAGCGGGCGGGAGCGGCACACCCAGAAGATCACTGTCTACCTGTCCGCCGAGGAACTACTTGACCTGGAACGCGCCCGCCTGGCGCTGCTGCGCTACGGTGCCGCCGCCGACCGGGGCCGGATCGTCCGCGAGGCGATCGCGGTGCTGCTCGCCGACCTCGACGCCCGCGGCCGGGACAGCCTGCTGGCTCGCCGCATCGTCGGCACGAACCTCGACGAGGCCGGAACCGGCCCGGATCAGGAGCTCCCGCGACCGAGTGAGTCCGCGATATAGCCGGGACCGGCTACCTTCATGACCGTGACCTCGGACCTGAACGCGCTCGCCGGCGACGATCCTGAGGGCGCGGCCCGGTCCAGCGCCTTCCAGGTGCACCTGGACGTGTTCGAGGGCCCGTTCGACCTGCTGCTGGCGCTGATCTCCAAGCACAAGCTCGACATCACCGAGGTCGCCCTCTCCCAGGTCACCGACGAGTTCATCGGCTACATCTCGCACCGCTCCGACGGCTGGGACCTGGACCAGGTCAGCTACTTCCTGGTCGTCGCGGCCACCCTGCTCGACCTGAAGGCGGCCCGGCTGCTGCCCTCGGGGGAGGTGGAGGACGAGGAGGACCTGGCCCTGCTCGAGGCCAGGGACCTGCTGTTCGCCCGGCTGCTGCAGTACCGGGCGTACAAGGAGGTCGCGGCGGTCTTCGCCGCCCGGATGACCGCCGCGGCCCGCCGCTTCCCGCGCCGGGTCCCGCTCGAGCCGCGATTCGCCGGGCTGCTCCCCGAGGTGCTGCTCGGCCTGGGCCCGGCCGAGTTCGCCCGCCTCGCCTCGCTCGCGCTCGCCCCCAAGCCGCCGCCCACGGTGGACACCGGGCACATCCACTCCCCGCTGATCAGCGTCAGGGAGCAGGCTGAGATCGTCGCCGCACTGCTGCGTGAGCTCGGGCGGGCCAGCTTCCGCCGGCTGACCGCCGGCGCCGCCGGCAGCTACGAGGTGGTGGCGTCGTTCCTGGCCCTGCTCGAGCTGTACCGGGAGGGCGCGGTCTCCTTCGAGCAGATGGCGCCGCTCGGCGATCTCTACGTGACGTGGACGGGCCCGGAGGACGCTGATAGCGTCTTTCAGCTGACGGAAAGCGACGACGAATAAATCATGAGCGGAACCCCTGAGAACCCTCCGGGCGCCGAGGTCCCGGCGGGTGCCGGGATCCCCGACGCGGGTCCCGGGCTGCGCGCCAGCCTCGAGGCCATCTTGCTGGTGGCCGACGAGCCCGTGCCGGTCGTCGTGCTGGCCCAGGTGCTCGAGCGCCCGCGCAGCGCGGTGGAGGCCGAGCTGCGCGACCTGGCCGCGTCCTACGTGGCCGAGAGCCGCGGCTTCGACCTGCGCGAGATCGCCGGCGGCTGGCGGTTCTACACCCGGGAGGACTGCGCGCCGCTGATCGAGCGCTTCGTCAGCGACGGGCAGGAGGTCCGGCTGACCCAGGCGTCGCTGGAGACCCTGGCCGTGGTGGCCTACCGCCAGCCGGTGAGCCGGGCCCGGGTGTCGGCGGTGCGCGGCGTCAACTGCGACGGGGTTATGCGCACGCTGGTGCTGCGCGGCCTGACCGAGGAAGCGGGGACGGACTCCGAGACCGGGGCCATCCTGTACCGGACCACCAGTTATTTCCTCGAGCGGCTGGGCCTGGCCAGCCTGGACGACCTGCCGGACCTGGCGCCGTTCCTGCCGGAGAACATAGAGGACATCGAGGATGAAAACGCCAGATCATAGCTTTGCGGCCGACGACGATGACGATGACGAATTCGAGGAAGGCGAACGCGATTCGCTGACCGACGTTCCCGGCGGGGTCCGGCTGCAGAAGGTCCTGGCCGAGGCCGGGATCGGCAGCCGCCGGTACTGCGAGGAGCTCATCGGCGAGGGCCGGGTCGAGGTCGACGGCGAGACGGTCCGCCGGTTCGGCGCCCGGGTCGACCCTGACTACCAGGTGATCAGGGTGGACGGCAAGCGCATCCCGGCCAAGCCCGGCCTGGCCTACCTGGCCTTCAACAAGCCGGTCAAGGTGCTGACCGCCATGTCGGATCCGCGCGGCCGCAAGACCGTGGCCGACTTCATCGGCGACCGGTACGAGCGGCTGTTCCACATCGGCCGGCTCGATTACGACACCGAGGGCCTGATGCTGCTCACCAACGACGGCGAGCTCGCGCACCGGCTGGCCCACCCCAGCTACGAGGTGGCCAAGACCTACCTGGCCGAGGTGACCGGCCCGGTGCCGAAGGACCTCGGCCGCCGCCTCATGGCCGGCGTCGAGCTCGACGACGGCCCGGCCCGCGCGGACCGGTTCCGGATCGTCGACCGGTCCGGGAACCGGGCGCTGGTGGAGATCACCCTGCACGAGGGGCGCAAGCACATCGTGCGGCGGATGCTGGCCGAGACCGGCCATCCGGTCAGCCGGCTGGTCCGTACCGATGTCGGCCCGATCAAGCTCGGCAACCTCAAGCCGGGCCGCACCCGCGAGCTGACCACCGCGGAAATCGGCAACCTGTTCGCCGCGGTCGGGCTGTAGCCTGTGGGGCGATGGGAGGGCTCACATGACAGTCAGGGCGGTTCGCGGGGCGGTGCAGGTCGACTCGGCTGACCGGGACGCGATCCTCGAGGCGACGGCCGAGCTCGTCACCGAGGTGATGTCCCGTAACGACCTGACCACCGATGACGTGATCAGCGTGCTGTTCACCAGCACGCCGGACCTGACCGCCGAGTTCCCGGCGCTGGCCGCGCGCAAGATCGGCTTCCACGACGTGCCGCTGATGTGCGCGGCGGAGATCGCCGTACCCGGCGGCATGCCGCGGGTCGTGCGGCTGATGGCGCATATCGAGACGGACCGGCCGCGGTCCTTGATCCAGCACGTCTACCTGCGCGGCGCCGCTGCCCTGCGGCTCGACATCGCCCAGTAGGAGCCACAGTGCGGGTCGCGGTTCTCGGGACAGGGCTGATCGGGACGTCGGTGGCGCTGGCGCTGCGTGAGCGCGGCGCCAGCGTCTGGCTCGCCGACGCCGACCCGGAGTCGGCCCGCCTCGCGGCCCACCTGGGCGCGGGCGAGCTGCTGCCGGACACTCTGCTGTCCGACGATGGCGCGCCGCTCCGCGCGGACGTGGCCGTGATCGCCGTGCCGCCCGCCGCGGTGGCGGACACGCTGGCCGCCGCGCAGGATCGCGCCCTGGCCGCCTGCTACACCGACGTGGCCAGCGTGAAGCAGCTTCCGGTCGAACAGGCCCGGGCCCGCGGCGCCGACCTGGCCAGTTACGTACCCGGGCACCCGCTGGCCGGGCGGGAGAAGCACGGTCCCGCCGCGGCCCGCGCCGACCTTTTCCTCGGCCGCACCTGGGCGCTGTGCCCGGAACCCGAGACCTCCGAGGAGGCCGTGGCGGCGGTCACGGCCCTGGTCACCGCGTGCGGCGCGGTGCCGATGCGGATCGCCGCGGTCGCGCACGACCGCTGGGTGGCGCTCGTCTCGCACGCCCCGCACCTGGTGGCCGCGGCCATGGCCGCCCGGCTGGAGAGCGCGCCGCCCCAGGCCCTCGACCTGGCCGGCCAGGGCCTGCGCGACGTGACCAGGATCGCCGCCGGGGATACCGGCCTGTGGACCCAGATCCTGGCCGCGAACGCCGGGCCGGTGGCCGAGGTGCTGGCCGCGGTGGCCGCCGACCTGGCCGAGGCGGCCCGGATGCTGACCGACGGCGACCCCAAGTCGGTCGCCGCGCTGCTCGAGGTCGGCCAGGCCGGGGCGGGCAAGATCCCCGGCAAGCACGGCGGCGAGCCCCGCGAGTTCACCGTGGTCCAGGTCGTCATCCCCGACCAGCCCGGCGAGCTTACCAGGCTGTTCGACGCGGCAGGCCAGGCCGGGGTGAACATCGAGGATGTCCGGATCGAGCACTCGCCGGGCCTGCCGGTCGGCATCGCCGAGCTGTCCGTCCGCCCGGCCGAGGCCGGCCCGCTGCTAGACGCCCTCGAAGCAGGCGGCTGGCCGGTCCGCCGCTAGCTTCCCCGCATAACCCGCGGACCCGCGGGTTTGTCCTGCGGACCATCGGCTGTCGGTTACGCGTACCGGCCCGGACTCGCGCCCCGGTAGCATCGCACGGGTGAAGACTTCAGCCAGCCTGGGTAACGACCAGGAGAGCGACACGGAGCGCGGGTCCGGGCTCGTCGTCGCGGTCGACGGGCCCTCGGGGGCGGGCAAGTCGAGCACATCGCGCGGCGTGGCCATCGCGCTGGGCCTGCGCTACCTGGACACCGGGGCCATGTACCGGGCCCTGACCTGGTGGCTTCTCGGCCGCGGAGCCGACCTTGACGACCCCGCGGTGGTAGCCGGGCTGGTCACCGCGCCGCACATCGAGGTCAGCACCGACCCGCGGGCGCCGTGGACGCGGGTGGACGGCACCGACGTATCCGAGGCGATCAGGACCCGCGAAGTCACCGCCGCGGTCAGCGCCGTCGCCGCCGTCCCGCAGGTGCGCGCGCACCTGATCGCGAAGCAGCGGGAGATCATCGCCAGCGCCCCCGGGATCGTGGCCGAGGGCCGTGACATCGGCACCGTGGTCGCGCCCGGCGCGGACGTCAAGGTGTTCCTGACCGCCGACGGCGCGGCCCGGGCCAGCCGCCGGTCCGCCGAGGCGAGCTGGTCCACCCAGGCCGACCAGGACCGGCGCGACCGGCTGGACGCGGCGCAGAGCGGGAAGGCCGCGGACGCGGTTGTGGTTGATTCAACCGGGCTAGGCCTGGACGAGGTGGTCGGCATCATCGTCGGGCTGGCCCTGCAGAAGAGCAGGTAACAGGTAATGATGCCGGACGAGTCAGACTCCGCGTCTGAATCCAATGTCCCCGTAGTTCCCGTCGTCGCCGTCGTCGGCCGTCCCAATGTGGGCAAGTCGACGCTGGTGAACCGGATCCTCGGCAGCCGCCAGGCGGTCGTCGAGGACGTTCCCGGCGTGACCAGGGACCGGGTCACCTACGACGCGCTGTGGAATGGCCGGGCGTTCACCTTGGTGGACACCGGCGGCTGGGAGCCCTCGGTGGAAGGCTCCGAGAGCCTGGCCGCCCGGGTAGCCGCCCAGGCCCGGGTGGCGGTCGACGCGGCCGACGCGGTCCTGTTCGTGGTGGACGCCACGGTCGGCGTGACCGACGCGGACGCCGCGGTGGCCAGCGTGCTGCGCCGGTCCGGCAAGCCCATCGTGGTCGCGGCCAACAAGGTCGACGACACCCGGGCCGAATCCGAGGCCTCGGCCCTGTGGTCGCTCGGCCTCGGCGAGCCCGCCCCGGTTAGCGCCCTGCACGGGCGCGGCAGCGGCGACCTGCTCGACCTGGTCCTCGCCGCGCTGCCGGAGGCGCCCCGGGAAGACTTCGACGCCGAGAGCGGTCCCCGGCGGGTCGCCCTGCTCGGCCGGCCCAACGTCGGCAAATCGAGCCTGCTGAACAAGCTGGCCGGACAGGAACGGTCGCTGGTCGACTCGGTGGCCGGCACCACCAGGGACCCGGTGGACGAGCTCATCGAGCTTGGCGGCACCACCTGGCGGTTCGTCGACACGGCCGGCATCAGGCGGCGGTTCAGGGAGAGTCAGGGCGCGGATTACTACGCGGCGCTGCGCACCGCGGGCGCCCTCGACCTGGCCGAGGTCGCCGTCGTCCTGGTCGACGCGAGCGACCCGCTCACCGAGCAGGACCTGCGCATCATCTCGATGGTCATCGACGCCGGCCGGGCCCTGGTCATCGCCTACAACAAGTGGGACCTGGTCGACGAGGAGCGGCAGCACTACCTCGAGCGCGAGATCGAGCGGCAGCTGTACAACGCCCGGTGGGCGCCGCGGGTGAACATCTCCGCCGCCACCGGGCGGCACATGGACCGGCTGGTGCCGGCGCTGGACAAGGCCCTGGAGGGCTGGGAGACCCGGGTACCGACGGGGCGGCTCAACGCCTGGCTGACCGCCCTGGTCGCGGCGACCCCGCCGCCGGTGCGCGGCGGCCGCCAGCCGAAGATCCTGTTCGCCACCCAGGCCGGCGTGCGCCCGCCGCACTTCGTGCTATTCGCCACCGGCTTCCTCGAGGCCTCCTACCGGCGGTTCGTGGAACGGAAGCTGCGCGAGGAGTTCGGCTTCGCCGGCACCCCGGTGCAGGTCTCGGTCCGGGTCCGCGCGAAGCGTGAGGGCACCGGACGCCGTCCGGCCCGGGCTGGCAACCGGCGCTGAGGCGGTGAGCCCACCCGTTCGGCATGATGATCTTCTCCGGGCCGACCGGCGGCACGTCTGGCATCCGTACGGGCCGATGCCGGGGCGGACCGAGCCGCTGGCCGTGGAGTCGGCGGCCGGGGTACGGCTGCGCCTGTCCGGTTCCGGGGCCGAGCTCGTCGACGGCATGTCGTCGTGGTGGGCGGCCATCCACGGCTACCGGCATCCCGTGCTCGACGCCGCGGCCGCCGATCAGCTGGGGCGGATGAGCCACGTGATGTTCGGCGGGCTGACCCACGAGCCCGCCGTGCGGCTGTGCGAGCAACTGGCCGCGCTGGCCCCGCCCGGGCTCGAGCACGTGTTCCTGTGTGACTCGGGCTCGGTCTCGGTCGAGGTCGCGGTCAAGATGTGCCTGCAGTACTGGCGCTCGGCCGGCCGCACCGCCAAGCGGCGGCTGCTGACCTGGCGCGGCGGCTACCACGGCGACACCTTCATGGCCATGTCGGTGTGCGATCCCGACGGCGGCATGCACGCGATGTGGGACGGGGTGCTGCCCGGCCAGGTGTTCGCCCCGGCGCCGCCGTCCGGTCCCGCCGATCCCGGGTACGCCGGCGTGCTGGCCGGGCTGATCGCCGAGCACGCGGCTGAGCTGGCCGCGGTGATCGTCGAGCCGGTCGTCCAGGGCGCGGGCGGGATGCGGTTCCACGATCCCGGCTACCTGCGCGTGCTGCGGGACGCCTGCACCGCCCACGACGTGCTGCTGATCTTCGACGAGATCGCCACCGGGTTCGGCCGCACCGGCTCGCTGTTCGCCGCCGGGCACGCCGGGGTCAGCCCGGACGTGATGTGCGTCGGCAAGGCCCTGACCGGCGGGTACCTGTCGCTGGCGGCCGCGCTGTGCACCCCCGCCGTGGCCGCCGGTATCTCCCGCGGCTCGGTGCCCGTGCTGGCGCACGGGCCGACCTTCATGGGCAACCCGCTCGCCTGCGCGGTGGCCCTGGCCTCGCTGTCCGTGCTGTCCGACCCGGCCTGGTACCCCGGCGGCTGGCAGGCCTCGGTGGCGCGCCTCGCCGCCGGCCTCGAGGCCGGGCTGGCGCCCGCCCGCGGCCGGCCGGGAGTGGCCGACGTCCGGGTACAGGGCGCGATCGGCGTGGTCCAGCTGACCCATGAGGTCGATATGGCGGCCGCCACTGCCGCCGCGGTCCGCGCCGGGGTCTGGCTCCGCCCTTTCCGCGACCTCATCTACACCATGCCTCCCTACATCACCAGCGACGAGGACCTAGCCCAGATCTGCCACGCCATCCTCGCCGCCGTACAGTCCCAGCCGCCAGCGAAGCCCCACTAACCCCCAGACCCAGCTCGCATCCCTCAAGCCCCGCCAGCGGACTCGGTGTGCCCCTGGCTACCGTCTTGGGTACCCGGTGTGCCACCGACCCCGCACCTCGTTGATCAGAAGGCGAACGCGCCGGGCGGGGCGGCGGGGGAGGGAGTGGCGGTGGCGTCGGTCACCGGCTTGGCTCCGGCGGTGAAACGCTTGAGGTCGCGGCCATGCAGCACCCGCCCGGGCAGCGGATCCGCGGCTGCCCGGCGGGTGAGCTCGTACGCTGGCAGCGGTGCGGGGCTCACCGCCAGCACCAGGTTGCCGAACCGGCGGCCGCGCAGCACCCCGGCGTCCGCGATCAGGCAAGCGTGCGGGAAGACCGTCGTAGCGGTCGCGACCTGCGCCCGGGCGTGCGCCAGCGGCGCGCCGTCGGCCACGTTGGCCACGGCCACGCCGGTGCCGCGCACCGCCCGCCGGATCGCGGCCCAGAATTCCGCCGAGGTCAGGTGGGCCGGGGTCTGCCCCCCGTCGAATACGTCCGCGATGACGACGTCGAACGAGCCGGGCCGCAGCCGCTCCAGCTCGGCCCGGGCGTCGCCGACGCGGATCCGGAGCCTGGGGTTCCGCGGCGGCAGCCGGAGCCGGATCAGGTCCACCAGCTCGGCGTCCGCCTCCACCGCGAGCTGGGACGAGCCGGGCCGGGTCGCGGCCACGTAGCGGGCCAGCGTGAGCGCCCCGGCGCCCAGGTGCAGGACGCGCAGCGGCTGCCCGGCGGGCGCGGCCGCGTCGATCACGTGACCGATCCGCCTGACGTACTCGAAATCCAGGTAGCCCGGGTCGTCCAGGTCCACGTGCGACTGCGGCACGCCGTCGACGAGCAGCATCCAGGCGGCCGGCCGGTCGGCGTCCCTGAGCAGCTCGGCCCGCCCCGCCACTCCCGTTTCCCGGCGCCTCCCCATAGCGGTCATTATCGGCGGTTCCCGGCGGCGTCTCGCCGCCGGGAGCCTCAAGGCGGATATCCAGTTCGATGAAACGGCTCGGGTGTGCAACCCTGTGTACGTACTTTTCTGCCGCAGGAGGTTCGCATGGCCAATGAGCAATCCGGGGCGAAATCCGGAGTGCAGTCCGGAGCCGAGGCGTCTCCCGCCCCGGAGACCGCAGCCCCGGAGACCGCAGCCCCGCAGGCTGCCGAGGGTGCCGCATCGCCGGCTCCGCCCAAGCCTGACCTCAACGACACCAAGCGTAAGTTCCGCGAGGCGCTCGAGCGTAAGCGCGGCAACCACGCCAGCGCCGAGGGCGTGGATCACACCGGCAAGGTGCACGGCTCGCACGGGCCCGCCGCCAGCCGCCGGTCCTTCCGCCGCAAGAGCGGCGGCTAGAGCGGCACCCGGCCTCCCGGCGGATCCCCGGGCTCAGGCCGGCACGGCCCGCAGCCAGCTGCGGTCCTCGGTGAGGTAGCGGTCCAGCCGCAGCCCGGATCCCTCGAGAGCCTCGGCCATCGCGGCGTCGTCTAGCCGCCTGGCCGTGAAACTGTGCGTCCAGATCCGGTCGCCGTCCACGTATTCCATCGTGGCCGAGACCAGATCGCGTCCCGGGCGGGAGACGTCACGCACCCGGACGATGATCCCGTCCTCCGTCCGCCTCTCGGCGTCCGCCGCGATCGCGAACCAGCCGGGCGCCTGCTGCTGGATGATCACGCTGCCGTCGTCGGCGACGTGGCGCAGGCAGGCCGCCAGGAACGCGCGCACACGGTCTCGGCCCCGCGTACATGGGCCAGCGTCCGGCGACTCGTCGACGGCGGTCACCGGGTGGCCTAGGGCCACCAGGGGGATGGGTGACCCTCCCGGCCCCGCAGCCTAGCTCGAGGATGGACGCCCCGGCCGGGATGGCGTCATGCACGATCTCCGGCTCGCCCATGGCCGTCATCCGGGCGTAGAAGTCCACGG
>Ga0136846_1213397_pt1 | contig 21939 bp, 20 predicted proteins | sample HopSoiMetagenom2_FD_96841 | JGI IMG/M metagenome (GOLD analysis project Ga0136846, IMG submission 96841) | Grasslands soil microbial communities from Hopland, California, USA - 2 Assembly 2016 (version 4) | ecosystem: Environmental > Terrestrial > Soil > Grasslands | place: USA: Hopland... | reverse complement strand
TAGGTGTTAGGTGTTAGGTGTTAGCGCTTTGCACTAGCACCTAGCACCTAACACCTCATTCCAGGTACATCACCTTCTTCACGGCAGCGATCGTCTTCGGCACGTCGGGCTTGGCGGCGCGCTCGAGGTTCTTCGCGTAGGGCATCGGTACATCGGCCTGGTGCACGCGAAGGACTGGGGCGTCGAGGTGGTCGAAGCACTCGCGTTGAATGAAATCGACCACTTGGGCGCCGATGCCGGCGATTTCCCAGCCTTCCTCGAGGACGACGGCGCGGTTGGTCTTCTGCACCGAGGTTCGAATCGCCTCGAAATCCATCGGCCGCACCGTGCGAAGATCGACGACGTCGACGCGAATGCCTTCCTTCGCCAGCTGGTCGGCGACCTGCATCGCGACGAGCGCCATCTTGCCGTTGGTGATGATCGAGCAGTGGTCGCCTTCGCGCTTGAGCTCGGCGACGCCGATCGGAACGAGATACTCCTCGTCAGGCACCTCGCCCTTGGTGTTGTAGAGCATCTCGCCCTCGAGGAAGCAGACGGGGTTGTCGTCCCGGATGGCGCTCTTGAGCAGTCCCTTCGCGTCGTACGGCGTGCCGGGAGTGACGACCTTGAGGCCGGGAACGTGGGCGAGCCACGACTCGAACGCCTGCGAGTGCTGGGCCGAGAGCTGGAGCGCGGCGCCGTTCGGGCCACGGAAGACGATCGGCACGTTATACTGGCCGCCACTCATGTACAACATCTTCGACGCCGAGTTTAGAACTTGATCAAGCGCGAGAACGGCGAAGTTCCAGGTCATGAACTCGACGATGGGGCGGAGCCCGACCATCGCGGCGCCGACGCCGACCCCCGCGAAGCCGAGCTCCGTGATGGGCGTGTCGACGACTCGCATCTCGCCGAATTCCTGGAGCAGGCCTTTCGAGACTTTGTAGGCTCCCTGATAGACACCGACTTCCTCGCCTATGAGGAAGACGCGGTCATCGCGCTGCATCTCTTCGCGCAGGGCTTGGTTGAGAGCGTCGCGGTATGTGATGACGGCCATGAAACTCGGTGAACGGTGAACGGTGAATGGTGTCAGTCGGCGGCGATTGCCTGATTCGTCGAATCGCTGGTGGTATCGACGTAGACATCCTCGTAGAGCGACTCGAGTGGCGGCTCCGGGCTCTTGTCGGCGAAGTCCCAGGCATCCTGCACCAATGCCTTGAGCTCCGCATCCAGCCGCTGCAGCTCTTCGTCGGTGAGCTCGCCGTGCTCCAGCATGTGCATGCGGAGCAGCATGATCGGATCGCGCTTCATGTACTCGTCGAGCTCCGCCTTCGTGCGATAGGTGCCGCTCACGGCGTCGGACATCGAGTGGCCCATGAAGCGATAGGTGCGCACCTCGAGGAGCGTCGGGATCTGGTCGCGGCGCGCGCGATCGACTGCCTCCTGCGTTGCTTCGCGCACGGCGAAGACGTCCTGTCCGTCGCATTGCGCCCGCGGCATGTTGTACGACGCGCCGCGTTCGTAGATGTCGTGGATTGCCGAGGCACGCTCGAGCGCCGTGCCCATCCCGTACCGGTTGTTCTCGATGACGTACACGACCGGCAGCTTCCAGAGGCCTGCCATGTTGAGCGCTTCATGAAAGGCGCCGGTGTTCACCACCGATTCGCCCATGAAGCAGATGCAGACCTGATCGCCGCCACGATATTTGATCGCGAAGCCGACGCCCGTGGCGAGCGGCACGTGCGCGCCGACGATGCCATGGCCGCCGAGGAAGTTGACGTTGCGGTCGAAGAGATGCATCGAGCCGCCCTTGCCGCGCACGACGCCGTCGGCCCGGCCGAAGAGCTCGGCCATCACGTTCCGCGGCGACATTCCGCGCGCCAGCGCCTGCCCGTGGTCGCGGTACGTGGTAATGACGTAGTCGTCGGGGCGGAGAATCGAGAGCGTGCCCGTGCTCACCGCCTCCTGCCCGATGTAGAGATGGCAGAAGCCGCCAATCTTGCCTAACGCGTAGGCTTCGGCGCAACGCTCCTCGAATCGCCGCTGCAGGAGCATCGACCGCAGCAGCTCGCGGTCGAGATCGGGGTTGGACTTCCCGTTGGTAGATGGGTCCGAGGTCTGCGTTCCAGCGGATCCGGACTCCTTTTTCTTGGTTGCCATGTAGTTACTTCGCTGTGAATCGAAGGTGCAGATCGATGCGGTCAGACGCCCGCGGCCTGGACTTGCTCCCAGGCGTGATAGCTCGAGCGCACGAGAGGACCAGATTCCACGTGGCGGAAGCCCATCGCCATTCCCTCCTCGCGGAACATGCGGAACTCATCCGGCGTCACGTACCGATCCAACTTGATGTGGGATGCGGACGGACGCAGGTACTGGCCTAACGTGATGATGTCCACGTCCACGGCGCGGAGGTCACGCAGCACCGCCAGTACCTCCTCGTTCGTCTCGCCCATGCCGAGGATGATTCCACTCTTGGTGGGGACGTGTGGCGCGATGCGCTTCGCGGTCGTGAAGATCTTCATCACCCGCTCGTAGCGGCCGCCGGGCCGGCAACGCTTGTAGAGCCGCGGCACCGTCTCGGTGTTGTGATTGTAGATGTCGGGCGAGGTGTCGAGCACGACGCGAATGGCGTCCTCGTTGCCCTGGAAGTCGGGGACCAGCACTTCGACCGAACAGGTGGGCACGTGCTGCTTGATCTGCCGGATCGTCTCCGCGAACGCCCACGCGCCAAAGTCCGGCAGGTCGTCGCGGTCGACGGACGTGATCACCGCGTGCTGGAGGTTCATCTCCGCCACGGCGCGCGCGACGCGCTCGGGCTCCGCGGCGTCGAACTTCGGCGGGCGTCCATGGGCAACGGCGCAGTAGGCACAGTTTCGCGTACAGACGTCGCCAAGGATCATGAACGTCGCGGTGCCATGCTCCCAGCACTCGCCAACATTCGGACAATGCGCTTCCTCGCAGACCGTGTGGAGGTCGAGGTCGCGCATCAAGTGCTTGAGCCGGAGGTAGTTCGGTCCACCGGGGGCGCGAACCTTCAACCACCCGGGCTTGCGCTCGGGCAACGGCTCCGCGCGGTGCCGGCCGATGATCTGATATAGGGTCTCGCCCATCGTATGTCTGGCGATCGGAGTCGGAAATCGTTGAGCAGCCGAAATCTATCCCCGCTGGAAGCACCGGGGTAGAACGCGCGGAACTCGTAACCGATTACCAGCGGAGAGCGCGGTTAGTCGGCTGTCTAGCCGAAGCGTTGAATGCCGAACGCCGTGATATCGACCGGCGGCGCGCTCCCCGCGATGAGCGACGCCACACACTCGCCGGTGAGCGGCGCGAGAAGGATTCCATTCTTCCCGTGTCCGCAGGCGTAGAGGACGCTCGGCAGATCCGGATCTCGGCCAATGATCGGGCGCGCGTCTGGTGTCATGGGGCGCAAGCCGGCCCATGCACCCTGTACCGGTGCGTCACGGAGACTCGGGACGGCCGCTACCGCCGCAAGCCGAAGGCGATCGAGCGCGGCGGATGTGGTCGAAGAGTCGAATCCGACGCGCTCGAGCGTGCTGCCGACGAGCGTCGATTCTCCACGGGGAACCAGGTAGACATCGCCTGTCGACACCGCGTGGGAAAGCGGCGCGCCTTGCAGCCGCAGCATCTGCCCGCGGACCGGCTCCACCGGTACGGGTCGCGGAGCGCCAACGAGTAGCGCGATCCAGGCGCCGGCGGCGAGAACGACGGCGCGGCCATGCTGCGTTCGCCCGTCCTCCATGGTTGCCGTGCAGGAATCGATGCCGGGCTGGATGGCGGCGACGCGTCCCTCGACGACATCGATCGACCACTCGCAGCGTGCAGCCTCACGAAGTGCGTCGAGCAAACGCACGTTGTCGACGTAGCCATCGTCTCGATAGAGAGCGGCTCCGGGGTGAGACGTCAGCGCGGGCTCGAGCTTCTCCAGCGCCGCCGCATCGAGCCGTTCGACGCCAGCGCGCTGAGATGCGATCTCATTGGGTCCGAGCTCGATGATTCCCGATCGGTCCAGCGTGACCTCGATGCCGGTACGCTCAGCGAGCCAGCGGAGCCAGGCGGGATATCGATCTCGCGACGCCGACATGAAAGCGCGGAATCCCGGTTCGGCATTGCCGATGGACGGGGCGAGAAGGCCGGCAGACGCGGCAGACGCGGCGCCGGGTGTAATGCGACCGAGGATTCGGCAGGATCCTCCAGCTCGCGCGATCGCGATTGCCGTGGCGAGCCCGATGATGCCGTCGCCGACGATGAGCACATCCGCCGTGCTCTTTCCGCGTGATGAGGAGGAGGTCCGGGGCATCGTGAGTGAAGGTTCCGGCACTAGCGCGCGAAGCCAGCGCGCGCGAGAATCGAGGGTGAAACTCTTACCAGCGGACCGGCGTACGACCGCTCGGTGATGGTTGGTCTTTTCAACGTTCGGGAGATTCGCCGATGCTCCGCACAATTTTCATGATCGGGCTGTTCGCCGTGCTCGGCTTGATCGCTCTGCGATTTGTTTTTGGTATTTTGCCTGGACTCATTGGCCTGTTCATCGGGCTTGCACTCTTTGCGTTGAAGATCGCCGCGATCGGGTTCCTGATCTATCTCGTGATTCGCGTGTTGAGCCCGGATACGGCGCGGCGCCTTCGCGAGAAGTGGTCGGGACCAGCCGTTTGACGGCAGCTATCAGTCCATAGTCCATAGTTATCAGTAGTAAGGAACGAAGCGTTGATGGGGTGAGGGAGCTCATGGCTCTCTCACCCCATCACCTTTAGGGGCGGCTATCAGTTATCAGTCCATAGTTATCAGGGGGTGCGGAACGAAGCGTTGATGGGATGAAAAGCAGATTCCTCGTCGCTTCGCTCCTCGGAATGACAAGAGTCATGCCGAGCGAATGCCAGCGATCTGCACTTCATCCAGTCAACGCTTCGTTCCTTACTACCTGATAACTATGGACTGATAGCTATGGACTGCCGCTAAGCTCTTGAACGACTGCCCAGGCGAGCAGCGGAACCATCAACTCGTGATGGCCCGTGATCTCGTAGCCCTTGCCGCCCTCCAATGTGGGGCGTTGGACGACGTTCACGCGGGGACGATAGTGGCGCTGCATATCCAGGTCGCAGGTGATGAAATTGCGCGGGCGGCCCTCGTTGAGATTGCGCGCGATCGTCAGCGCTTTGAGAAAGACCTCTGGCATGATCACGGCGCTCCCGAGATTGAGCGCGACGCCGCCGTCGTCGAGTGAGGTGAGCGAGTACGCGAGACGCCGGAAGTCGCGGTGGCTCGTGTCGCCGATGGCCGCACCGTCGGCGGCCGGATGCTGATGGATGATCTCCGCGCCTAACGCGGCATGAATCGTCACCGGCACGCCGAGCCGGTGCGCGCCGAGGATGACCGAGAGCTCGGGATGCGCGAGTTGGACGGCGCGATCCGCGTCGTCGAGCGCGCGCCCCAGCGACTCGCCCATGCCGCGCGATTCGCGCATGCCACGCACGAACGCCTCGTTCATCTCGCGTCCCGTCTCCTCGGCCATCCCGAAGCTGCCGTCGCGCAGGCCAGCGGCGACGTCCTCGGATGTTCCGCCGAATCGCGCAATTTCAAAGTCGTGAATCGACGCAGAACCGTTCATCGCGAGATGCGTGATGACGCGGCGGCGCATCAGATCGACGAGGAGTGGGGCGAGCCCCGTCTTCACGATGTGCCCACCAAGCATGACGATGACACCGCGCTCACGCCGTGCGGCGGCGACGATGGCATGGACGACGCGCCGGAAGTCGCGCGCGACGAGCACGTCGGGAAGCGACGCCAGGAACGCAGCGAAGCTGCGGTCGTTGGCCGGAGGATGGGCGAACTCCTCCGCTCGCACCTTGTTCGGACGCCGCGCCACGGGAATGGTGCGGATCGCGCCAAGGTCGGCCTCGAGTAAAGGCCGTTCCTGCTCCGAATCGCCGGTCACGGCGACGAGGCGGCGGCGCTGCGCTCCGATCGTGCGGCCGCCGGTGCAGCGGCCCGCGAATACGACGTCAGATACAGATTCAGTGAGCCGAAGGGCAGCTTCGATTTCATCTGGAGCATGATGCGGTTCGAGTCATCGGAGAGCCAGACCTCGGCCCGGCCGCCCTCGGAGAAGATGCCTTTCGTCTTGATGATCGGCTGGAGGACGATGGCGTCGAACTCGCCGGCCGGCACGCTGATGTGCTCGCGCCTCAACACCCGAATCGTGACCGGGTTGCGATCGGGGCGAAAGTAGCGATCGAACTGATAGGTCCGCCCGACCTCGAGAGGAATCGTGCGCACGAAGTAGAGGAAGGCGCCGTCGTCGAGCGGCTCGGCGACGGTGGGCATCTCGGACTTTCCCTCCTCGATGACGATGCCGCGTTCGGCGATGATCTCGAATTTGCGCTGTCGCTCGCGGCGACCCTCGCTCAGCTCCTGCCAGTGGCGCAGTGATACGAGATTACTCACATCCATCCAGCTCTCGAGCCGGTCGTTCACCTTGTAGAAGAGCGTTCCGCCGTGGACGTGAAAGACCGTGTGCCACGCCGCCCGGCCACGCACGGAGTCGATGCCGGCGACGTCCATCGAGCCGCCGCCCACGTGGAGGAAGCCGAACTTCACATCGTATTCGAGGTGCTCGCCGGTGGCGAAGGGGACGGCCATCGGAGCCGCAGCAGGCGGTGGTGGCGGAACGCTGCCCGCTTGCGAGACGCTCTGTGCGGACAGGAGCGCCGGAACGAAGGCGGCGGCGGCCACTCCGATCCACTCAGCGCGCAGCATCGGGCGCCCTCCTCGACGGAAGAGGACGAGCGCGGTGCGCACGGGCGGAACGGAACAGGTCGACGGCATCGGTCCAGGGATGAATGCGACTCTCGCGCGGGCGGAGATCGTAGCGAGGCTGTAGCTGGACTGTTTCGACGCGGCGCGCGAGGGGCGCGGTGCGCGCCAGCAGGTCCGCGTTGGCCACCCACACCGCACCCTGGACGATTGGCTCGTCGCCGACGTGACGAAGGAGATCGCGCAGCAGCGTTATGCGGTAAAGCCGAAAGGTGCCGAACGGGTCACTCACGCCGGGCACCGACATGAGCGGACGCGACACCCACGGGGCGACCCGTCGCATCCAGCGCACCGGCTTCGGGGCGGTGCTCGTTTCGGCCGCGGCAGTGGGGCGCTCGGCAACGACGAGATCCGCACCTCCCTCGAAGCGCTTGATCAGCTCGGGCAAATGTTCCGGCTGATCCGTGAAGTCGGCTTGCATGACGATCATCGCGTCCCGCCGGGGATAGCGCGTGCGACGCGAGACCTCACGGGCGAGCGCGTCGATTGCCCGCGCGTAGCCGACATGCTCGTCGGCGCCCATGATCGTCAGGGGGAGGACGTCGGTGTACGACTGTAGCGTGTCGGCGGTCGCGTCCGTGCTCCCGTCGTTGAAGACGAGAATCTCGTACTCGCGCGGATACTCCTGGAAGACCTTGCGGATCCGCCAGAGCAGGAGACCGACCGTCGGCGCTTCATCGAACGCCGGAATGCAGATGTACAGCAACGAGCATCCTCGCAAACGAGAGGTGGGCGCTTTTGTCCGGATGAAAATTAGAACCCTCGGAAGTGTGCGCGCCAGCCGTTTCAGATACTCCAGCTCGATCGTCGAACTAGCGCTGAGCGTTGCGCGCGTCCGCGGCCGAAGCGTGGCGCGACTTACTCGACCCCGAGCCTATGCTTCGCCGTATCGTACCGCTTGTCATCGCATCGATCGCCGGCGCAGCATGCGCCCACGCGCCGCCGCCCCGCACCGCGGCGGTCGTGCAGCAAGGCGCGCCCGCGTCCCGGCCGATGCGCTACGACCCCACCGGATCTATCAACGCCGCCGAACTGCGGCGCGATCTCTTCATCATCGCCGACGATTCCTTTCGAGGACGCGAGACGGGCACCAACGAGGCACGCCGCGCCGCAGCCTTCATCGCGCGGCGCGTCCAGCAGCTCGGTCTCGAGCCCGCGGGGGACAGTCTCTACCTGCAGCGCGTCCCGATGGTTCGTGAGACGTTCGCGCAAACGACCCAGCTGACGGTGACCTGGAACAATGGTCAGCGGCAGAGCATCCGACTCGGCGCCGATATCATTCCGATCATTTCCCTCGGTCACGACGCGCCGACGCCGAGCCGCAGCGTGGATGGGGACGTGCTGTACGTCGGCAACGGTCCCGACGACGACAAGCAGGCAATGGCGCTGCAGTCCCTGAATCCCCAGGGCCGCGTGCTGGTGACATCAGTTATCAGCGCGAACGAGCGGCCCAAGGATCCGGCGGCCCGTGCCCTGCGCGACTCGATGATGATCATGCGCCTGGCGCGCATGATTGCCATGCGCCCCGCGGCCGTCATCGTGTTGATGACGGGCGAGATGGATGCGAGCTATCGACGGGAGGTGCGCACGCTGCTCCAGCGGATCTCGCTGGAGGCACCGGAGCGTCCGGACTCGGGGCAGCAGATGCCGATGTTGGCGCTCGGGTCGGCGCGGCACGGATCGCCGCTGCTGCCGGCGCGCTGGCCTAACGACGTGACGCCACAGTTGCTCGACCGCCAGTTCACCGGGCGCATCGAGATCAACCGGACGCCATTCACTGCGTACAATGTGGTCGCCGTCGTGCGCGGGCACGACCCGAAGCTGAACAAGACGTATCTCGCGTATGGGGCGCACTACGATCACATCGGCATCATGCCGGCGGAGCTCCGCCCTGGAACTCGAGGCGGCAGGGACTCGATTGCGAATGGCGCCGACGATGACGGTTCCGGGAGCGTCGCGCTGTTAGCGATCGCTCAACAGATGGCCGTCTCGCGGCCGCGGCGATCGGTGCTATTCGTGTGGCACGTCGGCGAGGAGCAGGGAATGCTCGGCTCCGAGTACTTCACATCGCACTCGCCGATGCCGATCGACTCGATCGTGGCGCAGTTCAATGCGGACATGATCGGTCGCAACGAGCCGAACGTGCTCGGTCTCGTGGGGCCGCGCGCGGCGCCGAAGTATCAGAGCTGGCGGCTCGGCATGATCGTGGATTCGGTGAATCGCGCGTCCGAGTCGCCGCTTCGCATCGAGCGCAAATGGGACGATCCGGATGAGCCGGAGCACGTCTACAAGCGCAGCGATCATTACAACTACGCGAAGAAGGGGATTCCGATCATCTTCTTCACGACGGGAGAGCACGACGACTATCATCGCGTCAGCGACGAGGCGTCGAAGATCGACTACGACAAGATGGCGCGCGTCGCGCAGCTGATGCTCGAAGCAGGACTGGTCGTGAGCAATCGGTCGATGCGTCCGACGAGCGAAGCGATCACCGAGTCGATTAGCAATCGTCAACCCTGAGTGCCAGAGTTATTGCTTTTCAGCCTTTCGCCACGTCCGCGGTATAGCGTCTGCTTTGTCACTCCGCGAACTCTTCGGGGTAGCAGAACCAGAGACGGAGGAAGTGTCTGATGATTCTCGCCAACACGAGACAGCATCTCACGCGTAACGATGCACAGCTGGCCGTGCGCGTTTTGGCGCGCGGCTCGGACGCCGAGCTGAGTGTGCTCGAGAGCCGGCTCGCGAACGACGGCATCGACGCCATTCTCGATGATCCGGAGCTGCCTACCGCGCTCGTTCGGTCGGCGCCCGGAGCGCACGCGTCGCTTCCACTCTTCACATACGTCATGGTGCGGCACGCGCTGCGCCGTCTTGGCGAGGGCGATCGGTCGCTCGCGGACTATCTCTCGGCGCTCGTGGTGGATTTCGGGACGCGCGATCGAGCCGTGCGCCTGGGTGAGAGCGACGATCAGGTCTACGCGGCGCTCACCGACCTGCTGAGTGACGTCAACGATCCGGATGCTCGCCGGAGCTTTCTCGTGCGGGCGCATCTCGGGAACTACGCGCTCTGGCTGAGCGGCATCTTCCCCGACTATGTGGAACACCGGCGCTGGAATCGCGGCGGTCCGCAGCTCGAGTACTACGAGGAGATGGGTCGGCGCGGCTTCCAGCTCGCGGCCGAGCACCGCCTCGCGGAAGAGCATGGGCTCGCGCCGTTGTATGCCGCGGCGGCGGATCGTTTTGGCCTGCTACGCCTGGCGCTCAACTCCCTGAGCGACTGGCTCTTCTTCCCGAACGTCCACACGCCCGAGCGGCTGATGCGCCAGGTCGCGGACGAGACGCGGTGGAAGCTCGCGTCCTGAGCTCGGCCCGTGAGTTCGCTTTAATCAGCGTTTACTAACAGCGCGGGCGAACGCGGCGAAGAGGTTGCGGTCCCAGGGCTCCGGAGTTCCCGTGAGCTCCTCGGGATGCCATTGCACCCCCAGCATCCACCAGGCAGGGTCCGCCGACTCCGCGCCCTCGATGACGCCATCGTCAACGGCGCGGGCGGTGATGCAGAGCGCCGCCGGCACTCGCCCCAGCGCCTGGTGATGAAAGGAGTTCGTCCTGAGATGATCCGTACCGAGCGCGCCCGCCAAACGAGAGCCTGGATCGACGCGGACGTCGTGGACGCGGGCGTCCCGTGGATCGTCCGGGTCATGTGCGATGGCGGAGGGAAGCTGGCTCGGAATGTCCTGCACGAGCGTTCCGCCCAAGGCAACGTTCGCCACCTGAATTCCGCGGCAGATCGCGAGTGTCGGCAGGCGACGGCGGTACGCCTCGTTGATCAACGCAATCTCGCTCTCGTCGCGTGCCTCGTGCGCTTCGACCGTGGGATGGGCCTCCTCGCCATAGCGCGAGGGCGCCACGTCCTCGCCACCAGTGACAACGAGGCCAGCGACGCCACCGAGGACCGCCGCGGCATGGTCGGCTGGCAGCGGCGGCACGACGACCGGCACCAATCCAGCGGCAATGAGCGCTTCGGTATACGCGAGATTGACGCGAACACGCGGAGCGCCGCGAATGATCTCGGTGGTGGCGGTGACGGCGACGAGCGGTGGAGCGGCGTGGATCGTCAAGTAGCGACTGGTGTTTGATGAGCGGCGAGAGCGTTGCGTGGGTGATGCGTCTGAGACTATCCTAAGCCCGCTTTGTTACCGAGGCCACCGAACCGTGTTCGAGAGTTTGCGCAAGTCGCTCGACGATCTCCTGTCCCGATCGACGCCGCCCGAAGAGCGGCGTCAGATCGTCTCGCGCATGCGCGACACCCTGGTCCAGGCGAGAGTGGGGCTGCAGGATCTTCGTGACGGGCTGGCGCAGTCGAAGCGTCGCCTGGAGCTGGAGCGTCGCGAGCTCGACACGGTGCAGCGGCGGAAGCGTCTCGCCGAACAGATCAACGACGCGGAGACGGTGCGACTCGCGGGTCAGTACGAGCAGATGCACGAGGAGCGCGTCGCGGTTCTCGAGCGCAAACTCGAAGCGCAGGAGAGCGAGCTCGCGCTCGCCGAACGCGACGTCGCGCAGATGATGACCGAGCTGCGCCAGGCGGCGAGCGGCATTCCCTCCGCGGGCGAGCGGAGCAGCGGGGCGGTGAATGCCGCGATGGACGAGATCGAGTCGGAGTTGGGCTCGGGCTCGGGAAAGAATGGATCGCTCGGCGATGAGATCGACGGACTGTCGCGCGCCCGGACGCGCGCGGATCACGAGGCAGATGCGGCGCGAAAGCTCGAGGAGCTGAAGCGTCGGATGGGCAAGTAGCGGCGGCCGAGCGCGCATGCGCCCGCGCCTCACACTGATGAGGGGCGTCGAACTGCTGCTCGCGGCGGTGCTCCCGTGGAGCGCCGGAGCGCAGGATACGACGAGAGTGCCCCCGCCGCCCGACCCACCCGTCGAGCGGAAGCCAGTGGCCTGCAATGGTCAGCGAGTGGACGATATTGTCGTCCATTCGCTCGCGCCGACGATCGCGGCGTTGCGCGACGTGCCGGTACTCGCCGAGCTCGCGCGCTCCATACACACGACGACGCGTCCGGACATCGTGCGCCGTTATCTGCTGTTGACGCGCGGCGACGCCTGCACCGAGCTGCGCCGGGCCGAGTCCGAGCGTATTCTGCGCGCGCAGCCCTTTCTCGCCGACGCGTCGGTGCAGGCTTTCGAGAGCGACAGCGGCGGGGTCGACCTCGAGGTGAGGACGATCGATGAGACGTCAGTGGTCGTTGGCGCGAGCATTACGTCATCCACCCCTTTTCTGAGGTCGACTCGCCTCGGCAGCTCCAACCTCGGCGGCTCGGGGATGTATCTCGTCGGGAACTGGCGCCACGATCCACGCTTCCGCGATGGATATGGGATGCGCTTCACCGATTATCAGTTCGGCGCGTTGCCCTACATCCTCAACGTCGAGGGCCAACAGAATCCACTCGGCGATCACTGGCAGGTGAACTCGGCGCATCCGTTCCTCACGGACCTTCAGCGGCAGGCTTGGAGCGCACGCGCCGGCGCAAACGACGACTACGTCTTCTTCGCGCCCGACATCAATCAGCAGCATGCGCTGAGCTTCCGCCGGCAGTACTTCGACATTGGCGGTCTGATACGGGTGGGGCCACCGGGACAATTGAACCTCTTCGGGGCGTCGGTTTCGGGCGAGCGCGAAACGCCGAGCGACGTTCCGGTTCTCATCACGCCGGCGGGCAGGCTGAGTGATACCACAACCGCGTTCGCGGGCCGCTACACGTCGCACCGGATCGCGCGGTTGAACGCCCTCTGGGGAATCCGCGACATCGCGTTCGTGCGCGTGCGGGGCTTCGACGCCCTGACGGCGACGCAGGACATCCCCGTCGGCTTCCAGATCGGCACGCAGGTTGGTCGAAGCATGCCGGCGTTCGGAGCGCGCGACAACGATGTCTTCGGATCCGGGGATCTGTACGGCGGAATGGCGAACGAGCGTACGGCGCTGCGAGTGCAGCTGCAGGGCGAGGGGCGGCGCAGCAACGACCTGGACGAATGGGATGGGGTGGTGACGAGCGGCCGCGCCGCGCACTACCTCAAGGTTGACGACGAACAGACGCTGATCACGTCGGTGGAATGGAGTGGCGGCTGGCGAATGCGGATCCCATTCGCGCTCACGTTAGGTCAGGAGCAGGGAGGCGTTCGAGGCTACTCGAACGACGTGCGGCCCGGCGGCCAGCGCGGGATCGTGCGCGTGGAGGATCGGTTCCTGCTCGGCCGTCCACTCGGGCTGGGCGACGCGGGATTCGCGCTCTTCGCCGACGCGGGCCGTCTCTGGAAGGGCGACGTGCCGTTCGGGGAATCGACGCCGGTGCGCGCGTCGTTAGGCGTCAGCATCCTCGGCAGCGTGCCGCCGCGCTCGGCGCGTCTCTGGCGACTGGACATCGCGCTGCCGCTGAACCCTCGCGGTCCGCGCGTACTCGAGCTCCGCATCCACAGCACGAATCAGACATCGTTCTTTTGGCGCGAGCCGGACGACGTGCTCCTCGCGCGCGAGCGCACGGTTCCGTCGTCGATCTTCAACTGGCCGTAGCGACAGCTATCAGTCCATAGTCCATAGTTATCAGGGACTGAGGAATGAAGCGTTGATTGGCGAGAGAAGCGGGAGCGCGCGCGAGCAGCGCGCGCGACCCCATATGGACTGGGCTGCTGTGAACGCGAGCGAACAGCAGATCCATCACGCGCGGGCGGCTTCGCCGTCGGACGCGCCGGCCATCATGCGACGGATCGGGATGATGAGCAGGGCGATGACGACCGCGGCGATGACGAGCGAGAGCGCCGTGCGCTGAAAGAGCAGCGGCATCTGCTCCAGCTTGTTCGGGTCGACATTGCCGCCAACGATGCCGGCGATCAGGTTGCCTAACGCGGACGCCATGAACCAGATGCCCATCATCTGGCCGACGAACTTCTTTGGCGCGAGCTTGGTCATCGAGCTGAGGCCCACGGGGCTGAGCGTGAGCTCGCCGAAGGTCTGGAAGAGATAGCTGATCGTGAGCCACCACACCGAAACGCGCGTCGCCGCGCCGCCGGCGACGACCTTGTTCGACGCCATGAGCATGATCCAGAACGCTATGGCAGCCGCGAACAACCCGAAGGAGAACTTGGCGGGACTCGATGGATTCCGATTCCGCTTGCCCAAGGCCAGCCAGATCATGCCGAACACCGGTGCCAGGACGATCACAAAAATCGAATTCGCCGCCTGGAGCCACGTGGTCGGCATCTCCCACCCGAAGACTCGGCGATCCGTGAAGTCGCGCGCAAAAAGATTGAGCGACGTCGGCGCCTGCTCGAATGCGCTCCAGAAGATCGTCGCGAAGACGAAGAGCACGATGATGACGACGACGCGCTTCTTCTCGTTGCCAGTGAGGCTGGCGAAGAAGAAGAGGTAGGCGAAATAGAGCAGCGCGAGGGTCAAAATGACGACCGCGAAATTCTCGGCGACCTTGACGGCGTTGATGTGAATCACGCCGGCGATCGACAGCACAGTGACGACCAGGATAATGCCGAGCAGGGCGACCGAGACATTTCGTACTCGCCCCTGTTCCTGTGGCGTCCCGTTAGGCTTGAGGCCGATAGGCCCGAGCGTGTCCGGGGCCATCGATCGAAAGGTGATGAGACCAAACAGCATCCCGATGCCAGCCGACGCGAATCCCCAGTGCCAATCGACCCGCTCGCCCAGGAAGCCGGTGACGAGCGGCGCGAGGAAGGCACCGAGGTTGATGCCTGTGTAGAAGATCGAAAACCCGGCGTCGCGTCGGGCACCACCTTCTGGATACAAATCGCCGACGATCGCGGAGACGTTCGGCTTGAGCAGACCGGTGCCGATCACGATCAGCACCAGTCCAACGAAGAATGCGCTGCGAGCGAAGAATGCCGAGAGTCCGATCGAGAGATGCCCGAGCGCGATGAACAATCCGCCTGTCCAGACGGAGCGCTGTAATCCGAGCCACCGATCGGCGATCCAGCCACCGGGGAGCGACGACAGATACACGGACGACGCATAGATGCCGACGATCGAGCTCGCGGTCGCCCGATCGAACCCAAAGCCCCCCTGCGCGAGGGCGGCCGTCATGAAGAGCACAAGCAGCGGGCGAATCCCGTAGAACGAGAAGCGCTCCCACATCTCGGTGAAGAAGAGCGTCGCCAGCCCTCGCGGCTGGCCGAAGAAGCGACGGTCGCCGGTGTACGGCGTGAGATCCACCGGGGGCGCGTCCACGGTCACTAAGCCCGCGTTAGGCTGGTCGAACACGGGTCGATTGATCGCCATTGCTCGTTTCCGAATGGGGTTCGCTTACGCGCGCGCGTCGGCCACAATCACCGGCAGATATCGCTCCGGGGGCTTCGTACCCCCGCTCGCCTGCTGTTGCTCCCAGCTCACCAATGTCGGTGGCTGCTTGATGCATGCCGCCGAGTGGCCGGGCGCCTTCTCCTCGAGGGGAGGCACGATAGCCGCGCACGCGGCGTCCTTCTGCGGGTGTGTGCAGCGGGGATGAAAGACGCATCCCGACGGCGGATTCGCCGGTGAGGGCACGTCGCCGGTGAGGACGATGCGATGCTTCTTCACCTCGGGATCCGGCACCGGCACCGCCGAGAGAAGCGCCTGCGTGTACGGCATGAGCGGCTCTCGATAGAGCGCTTCGGCCGGGGCGAGCTCGACGATCTTGCCGAGGTACATCACGGCGACACGATCGGCGATATGCTCGACGACCGAGAGATCATGCGCGATGAAAAGGTAGGAGAGTCCGCGATCGCGCTGCAGGTCCTGGAGCAGGTTCACCACCTGGGCCTGCACCGAGACGTCGAGCGCCGAGACAGGCTCGTCGCAGACGATGAAGCTCGGTTCCACCGAGAGGGCGCGCGCGATGCCGACGCGTTGCCGCTGGCCGCCCGAGAATTCGTGTGGATACCGCGACGCGTACTCCGGTCGCAGGCCGACTTCGTCCAGCAGCTCGCGGACACGGGCGTCGGCGGCAGCCCCCTCGGCGATGCGATGAATCGTTAGGCCCTCGCGCACGATCGCGCCGATTGTCATGCGCGGATTGAGCGAGGAGAAGGGATCCTGGAAGATGATCTGCATTCGGCGGCGGAGCCGCCGCAGGCGAGCGGCGTCGAGTGCGAAGATATCCTCGCCACCGAAGCGGACGCTGCCCGCGGTCGGCTCGAGGAGGCGGAGGATGACGCGTCCCGTGGTCGACTTGCCGCAGCCGGACTCGCCCACGAGACCCAGCGTCTCACCGGAACCGACGTCGAACGAGACACCGTCCACCGCACGGACGGCGCCCTGTTTTCGCCCGAAGAGTCCACCGCCGATGGGGAAGTGCTTGGTGAGATTCCTGACGGAGAGCAGCGGCTCCGCCGCGACGGGGGCGCCGGATGTCACGCGCGCGAGCTCCGCTGCATAACGAGTGGCTCGTGCGCGTCGGCACGGCGCTTCGGCTCCTCGGCGAGATGGCAGCGCGAGACGTGTCCCGCGCCGATCTGGTACAGCGGCGGATGCTCGAGCGTGCAGCGCTCCCAGGCATAGGGGCAGCGGTCGTGAAAGCGGCAGCCGTTAGGCCAGCGCGTCGGCGGTGGAACGGTGCCGGGAATGGTGCGGAGCCGGTCGCGTGACTCGCCCAGGCGCGGCATCGCCGCGAGCAGGCCCTCGGTGTACGGATGATGCGCTTCCGCGAAGAGCGTCTTCACGGCGGCCGCTTCGACGATCTCGCCACCGTACATCACGAGCACCCGCGACACCGTTTCCGCGACGACGCCAAGGTCGTGCGTGATGAGCAGGATCGACATGCCGAACCGGCGCTGGAGCTGCTGCAGGAGCTCGAGGATCTGCGCCTGGATGGTGACGTCGAGCGCGGTCGTCGGCTCGTCGGCGATGACGAGCGCCGGGTTCATCACGAGTGCCATCGCGATGACGACGCGCTGGCGCATGCCGCCCGAGAGTTGATGCGGGTATTCTCGGGCGCGCTCCGCAGGCGCGGGAATCCCGACGATCTGGAGCATCTCCACCGCTCGCTGCCAGGCCTCGCGACGGCTCGTCTTCGAATGAATCCGGACGACCTCCGCGATCTGCTCGCCGACCGTGAAGACGGGATTGAGCGCGGTCATCGGCTCCTGGAAGATCATCGCGATCCGCGCACCGCGTACGGCGCGGAGCTGGCGCTCGTCCAGGGTGACGAGGTCGCGACCCTCGAAGACGATCCGGCTCCCGGGCTCTATCCGGCCGGGCGGCCTAACGAGACGCAACACCGAGAGCGCCGTCACCGACTTGCCGCATCCGGATTCTCCGACGAGGCCGATCGTCTCGCCGGTGCCGACGGAGAAGCTCACGCCGTCCACGGCGCGCGCGACTCCGGACTCGCCGTAGAAGAAGGTGTGGAGGTTCTCGATCTCGAGGAGCGCGTCGGACATGAGAGCGGGGTGAATGCGATCAGCGGGCGCGGTCGCCCGCAAGCTGATGTGGATCGAGCGCGTCGCGCAAGGCGCTGCCGAAGACGTTGAAGGCGAGCACCGTGATGATGATCGCGAGGCCCGGAAAGAGCGCGATCCACCACGTCGCCTGAAAGGCGTCGCTGCCATCGAAAAAGATCGAGCCCCAGCTCGCGGTCGGCGCACGCGCGCCGATGCCGAGATAGGAGAGGCCCGCCTCGAGCATGATGACGTTGCCGACGCCGAGCGTAGCGGCCACGATGATGGGATTGAGCACGTTCGGCAGGACGTGACGCCAGACCATCCGAAAGCCAGGTGTGCCGAGCGCGCGCGCGGCCAGCACGTACTCGCGTCCCATGACGCTGCGCACTTCCGCGCGCACGAGTCGCGAGACCTCGAACCAGCCGGTGAGCCCGATCGTCGCGATGAGCGCGCCAAGCGGCACCGGGCTCCAGAGCGCGAGCACCGCGACGAGGAGCAGCACGCGTGGAATCGCGAGACACGCGTCGAGCAGCCGCATCATGATCGCGTCCACCCGCCCGCCGAAATAGCCGGCCGTGAGCCCATAGGCCGTGCCCACCGTTGCCGCGAGCAATACCGCGAGGAGCGCGACAGAGAGCGAGATCCGCGCACCGAAGAGCATCCGGCTCAGCAGATCGCGGCTGTACTGATCGGTGCCGAACGGGTGCGCCAGCGACGGCGGCTGGTTCTTGAGGCCGATGATGTCGAGCTGCGCGGTGGGAGAGTACGGCGCGAGGAGTGGCGCGAGCAGCGCGATGGCGCAAAGCAACCCGATGAGCACGAGCGACCACCAGAAGGTGCTCGTTAGGCGCCGGCGACCCGGAGGCGGTGCGGGGGCGCGCGGCGGTGTTACGGCCGACGCGAGGCCCGACGCCGCGAGACGCTCAGCGGGCGCGGAGGCGTGGGTCGGCGGCTGCATACAGCAGGTCGGCGAGGAGGCTGCCCAACGCCACCATGATCCCTCCGACGATCACCGTGCCTGTCACGAGATCGTAATCGCGCGACGCGATTGCGTTCGCGGCGATGTAGCCCATGCCGGGCCACGAGAACACCTTCTCGACGAAGAACGCGCCCCCGACGAGCGCCGGCAGCGACAAGCCGACCAGAGTGATGATGGGCAGGAGCGCGTTCCGCAGCGCATGCTTGAATACCACTCCGCGCTCGGCGAGCCCTTTCGCGCGCGCGGTGCGCACGTAGTCCTGCGGCAACACCTCGAGGAGCGCGGCGCGTTGGAAGCGCGCGATGCCAGCGGCGCCGAGCAGCGCGAGCGTGAGCGACGGCAGTATCAGATGCGCGATGACATCGCGCACGCGCCCGCCAAAAGACATGTAGTCGTGCATCACCTGGTCAACCATCCCGCCCGCCGGGAAGATCGGTAGCCAGTAGGCAAAGGCGAGGAGCGCCATCAGCGCCAGCCAGAAATCCGGGATCGAGTAGAAGAGCAGCAGGATGCCGGACGTCGATCGGTCCAGCCAACTGCCGTGCCGCACGGCCTGGAGTGCGCCCACCCCAATGCCGATCGCGAATGAGGCGACGAGCGCCGCGCCCATCAACAGCAACGTGCGCGGCAAGGCGTCGGCGATGACGCTGCCAACGTCGCGATGCATCGAATGCGAGTAGCCGAGATGGCCACGCGCGACGTTGCCGAGAAAGAGGAGAAACTGCTCGATCAGCGGCCGATCATAGCCGAATTGCGCGCGCAACCGATCGCGCACCGCGTCGCTGATCGCGTAGTCGCCGACAAAGGAGAATGGGTCACCGGGCGCGAGCCGGATGAGGAGAAAGCTGATCGCCGTCACCAGAAGGACGACAACCAGTGATTGGCCCACGCGGGCGGCGAGATACCGCCGCACTCAGCGCCCGCTCATCGCGTCGTCGCGCCGAGCCCCACACGATCGCGCTCGATACGCTCGTTAGGCGCGATCGTCCAATCCGCAAGATGGATCCACCATCCGTCCGGCCGCATTGGCGCGTACTGAATTCGCTTGTGAATTCCGCCAACCGTCGGCACGTCGTACAGCCACACCGCCGGTGCATCGGCGATTTGCAGCTGAAAGGCACGACGCATGTAGGCCCGGGTCTTGGCAGCGTCGAACGTGGTGAGCGCGCTGTCGAGAAGCGCGTCATACGCCGGACTGCGGTACGAAACCCAGTTCTGCCCGTTGGGCGGAACGCCAGACGAACCCCACTGTTGTTGGTAGCCGCTGGGGCTCGGGTCCGGCGACTGGGCAATGAGCGAGGCGTCGAAATTGTGGCTGCGCTGACGGTCGCCAGCAGCGTTCGCCTGCAGCTGCTCGATATCGACTTGTGCCCCAACCTTCCGCCATTGCTCCTGTATCAGAACGCTGTATGCGACGCGCGGTCGGCTCGACACCGGCGTGATGAGCGAGAATTTCAGCGGCTGGCCGTTCTTCTGGCGCACCGCCCCGGGATTTGGCTCCCGCCAACCCGCCGAGTCGAGCAGCGCTTTGGCGGCATCGACGTTGAATGGGGGCACGGTGAGAGTCGTGTCGGCAAACGCGATCGTGCGCGGAAACGGCCCGTACGAGAGTCGGCCGATCTTGCCAAAAACATTCTGCAGCATCGCACGCCGGTCGAGTGCCATCGAGAGCGCGCGGCGTACGCGGACGTCACCGAATATGGGGTGAGGCCGCGCGGGACTCTTCGGGTCGACGAGATTGAAGCCCAGAAACGCATACTGGAAATTCGGATACGGTGCCGGACGCAGCGTCTTGCTGCTGTCGAGCAGGTGGAGTTGGTCTATCGGGATGAACTCCAGAAAGTCAGCCTGCCCACCAAGCAGCTGCGCGATGGCGGCTCCGGCATCGGGCACCACGCTCCAGATGACGCGGTCGAGCTTCGCGCGACCGCGGTGATTGGCCGTGTCGGCGACTAGCTCTATGCGCTGACCTGCATCCCAGCGCACGAGTCGGAATCGACCACTGCCGATGCCCCTGCGCGTCACGTCGGACTTCCGGAGATCCTCGAGCGGGATGTCCTTCAAGAGGTGCTCCGGCATCACGTACAGCTGGTAGACAAGATCGTAGAACTCTTCGGGTCGGTGCTTCTTGTACCAGACCACCGCTGTCAACGAATCCCGCACAGAAACGGAGTCGACGTTCGGGATTTCGGTCGTGGATCCCACCTTCGGGTCAGTGAAGAGCCGGTAACTGAAGCGGACGTCGCTCGCCCGGACCGGATCGCCGTCATGCCACCGGGCGCGTGGGTCGATATGAAAGGCGACCGACAACGAGTCGGGTGCCCAGTCCCAGCGCTCCGCGAGACGCGGAGTGAAACCCTTGTCACCGACGGTGTTCATGTCGTCGCCCATGTCCGCAAGGCGCTCGTAGAGCTGCTCGCGAACAGCCGCCCCGATGCCCTCTTCGATATGCGGCGGGAAGAACGTGTGGGCGTCGCCAGGAACTACGACTACGACTGTACCGCCCGTCGCCGTGTTGGAGACCGAGGCTTCACGACCGGTGCAGCTGACCAGAGCGATGCATGTGATCAGCGAGGGGATTTTCGAGCGCATGTTCGAGCGCATGGAGGAGGGAAGGGTTGCGCGGCGCCGGCGGAGCCTGGCTCGTTGGTGGGAAGGATCGAAATCGTCAACGGCGCCAGGTCCAGCTGTCGTCAAGATAGTGCTGGCGCAGCATGTTCGCGCGGTCGAGCAGGTCCTGGTCGAGATCGAGCTGGCGGGCGGATGGATCCTCGAGGTCGCGAACGGCATCGAAGAGCACCTCTGCGAGCTCCAATTCGGTAGGTACGCGGTCCAATGCGTCGCGCAGCGTGGCGGGCCTCGGAATGTCGTCAGTCATCACGGTTGCGAAGGACGCGAGCTGCACCTGATCGTCGTCGACGAGAATGGAGCCGTGCTGGAGGAGCGCGTCGCTGCACCGCCACTGCGCGCTACCGACGAGCTTTCGGCCGTGCAGGGTGATTTCACCGGCCGAGGGATGATGGAAGCACGGGAGAGGGCCACGACGTTCGAGCTCGGGGTCTTTCATCGCAGGGTCCGTCCGATCCACGACCTCGGCATCGAGACCGAGTCGGTGCAGCGCGGCGATCAACAGACGATTGATGCGGGTATACGATTCCCCGAGATCGCCGGCGTCCAGTGTGGGACCGACGACCGAATACGTCACCTCGCGATCGTGCAGGATCGCGCGCCCGCCGGTGGGCCGGCGAACCACCTCGATCCCACGCTCCGCCAGGAGATCGCGGTCATAGGCGCCCAAGGCAGTCTGATTGCGACCGAAGGACAGCGTCGGCGAGCTCCAGGAGTAGACGCGGAGGACCCATTGTCCGGTTCGCGACGCATGAGACATCAACGCCTCATCCATGGCCATGTTGTCGGCGCCGGTAGACGCCGGCGAATGGAGAAGACGCCACATCGTGGTAGGGCGGAAAAGAGGCGGATTTCCTTGACGCTTTCAGTAGATTCCAAGCGCCGCACGACCACCGAACGATACATCGTGTACGCGGACGCAGCCTTCGGGACTTGCTCCGCTCCAAGGACAATCAGCGCAGATCTGAGACGCCGCGGCGTCTCGTGAGGGTTCCGCATGAGCACCAAGCAGTCGACGAAGACCGCCGAGCGGCACATGGACGCCGGCAGCTTCATTCCGCGCCATATCGGACCAT
>Ga0136846_1239930_pt1 | contig 21961 bp, 14 predicted proteins | sample HopSoiMetagenom2_FD_96841 | JGI IMG/M metagenome (GOLD analysis project Ga0136846, IMG submission 96841) | Grasslands soil microbial communities from Hopland, California, USA - 2 Assembly 2016 (version 4) | ecosystem: Environmental > Terrestrial > Soil > Grasslands | place: USA: Hopland... | reverse complement strand
GCTCTGGGGAAACGGATCCATCCCGCGATCCCAGACGCCGGATTCGTCGAACGCCTTCGTGGCGCTGTTGTCGATCGCCGTGTAGTCGACCAGTTGATCGACGGCCTGCTCGGGTGTCAGCCGCGCCAGGCGCTCGATTTCCTCCGGCGTTGCGCCGAAGCCCGCGCGCTCGATCAGATGGGCGGCTCGCTCGTACGTCCAATCGGCAGGCGAAACAGGCGAGAGGTCGCCCATCCAGTCGGCCGACGTGTCGGCCAGCGTGACCGCGGAGAGCGCGACGCAGAGCCACGACGCATAAAGAAACCACCGGCTGACAGGGCGAACCATGGAGCCTCCCACCGGATGCCTCGGGATGGTACATCGAGGCGTCCGCGGCGGCGAGACTTTCGAGGCCTCGAAATCGTCTATACTGTGACCTCCGCTTTCCAAGTCTATGGGCCCCCGCATAACCGCGGGGGATGCCTGCCTAGGGCTCGGACATGTGCGACTGAGAGCCAGCGCCTCCAGCGGAACTGAAACCGAGGTGGCGGTGCGTGCGCGTGTACACCTGATCAATCCTAGCAATGTGTCATTCGGCGTGGCTGTCATCACGCCGCGCTGGCTGTTCGTTCTCGCCGCTGCCACAGGCACCGCCTGGGGCGACCCCGTCATCGTCGACGAAACACTCGAGACCATCAACCCGGAAACAATCTCGGCGGGCGATGTGGTCGGCATCGGCATCCACACGGGCAACGCCCGGCGCGGTTATGCCATCGGCCGTATTGCCCGGGAGCGCGGCGCCTGGGTGGTGTTCGGCGGCATTCACGCCACGCTGTACCCGGATGAATCGCGCGAACACGGGGGGGCCCACGCGGTGGTTCGCGGCGACGGCGACCTGGTCTGGCAGAACGTCGTGGCCGACTGCATGGCAGGGCACCCGCTGCCGTTGTACGAAGGAGGCCGGGTCTCCGGCGACGACTTCGTCTCGGCCCGCTGGGATCTCCTGCCGGCGGGACGCTACATGTGGGCGTCCGTACAGACGGTGCGCGGCTGCCCGAAGCACTGCTCGTTCTGCTCCGTGTGGCGAACCGACGGCCAGGAACCGCGGCAGCGCGGCGTCGACCGCGTGGTCGGCGAGATCGTCGCGCTCCGCCGCCTGGGCTTCCGGTTCATCGCGCTGGCGGACGATAACTTCTATCCCGTCACGCTCGACGATCTGGCCGCGGCGAAACGGCGTTCCGATCAGTCGCGTTATCACGAGCTCCTCGAGATGCGGCAGGAACGTTTCGAGCTGATGGCCGAGCTCGCGCGCCTGCCGGAGGATCTCGTGTTCTACACGCAGATCACGATGGAAGCGGCCGAGGATCCCACGTTTCTCGACGCGATGAAGAAGGCCCACATCCGCGGTGCGCTCGTCGGCGTCGAGTCCGTCACCGACGCAGGCCTGAAGGACGTCTACAAAGGATTCAACCTCGCCGGCGATGCCCTTGTCGCCCGCCTTCGCGCATTCCGCCGCCACGGCGTCCACGTGCTCGGGTCGTTCATCTTCGGCCTCCCGAGCGACGACAAAGCGACGTTCGACGCCACGGTGGCGCTGGCGGATCAGGCCGACCTGACGTTCGCGCAATTCGTCCTGCTGACGCCGTTCCCCGGCACGATCGACTTTGAGAAGTGGTCGGGAAACGAAGAGAACGCCAGAACCCAGGTAGACGGCGTCTCCATCACTCAGCACTGGCTGATTCCCGAGGATCGCCGCCCGAAGCTGTACACCGAGCACCCGACGATGTCTCTCGAGGAGATTCGTACGGGCACTCAGGGTGCGTGGGACCAGTTCTACAGCTGGCGCCGCATCTGGGCGCGCTCGCGCGTCGTCGAGTCCGTGAAGGCCCGTGTCGCGTTCGTGCTCGTGTCGAAGCTGTATCGGCAGATGTACGCGAACACGGGAATCGCCACCGACAGCGCGCGCGTGGCGCGATCGGCCCGATGGGCACGGTGGATGGGAATCGTGTGCCGCCGGCTGTTCCTTGGGGCGCCCATGCCGAACCTCGCCGTACCTGTTCCGATTCGGGCGAACGAAGCGCTCTCCAGGGTTTAGCGAAGCGGCCACCGCTCGCGGGCCTTCTCCCCGGCGCGGCGATCCCGAAGTGATCCCCCGGCGATCGCCTGTCTCGTCTGCACGCGAAGCGATTAGAATGAGCGCGTTGGAGGTCCGGTATGCGCCTGCGCTACTCGAGCCCCGTCGCGCGTCTTACGATCCTTGCCGTGGTTCTCTCTTTGCCTGTCCCGGCTTCGGCGCAGTGGCTCCAGCATCCGACGGCCGGCATTCCTCGCACCGCGGACGGAAAGCCGAACCTCTCGGCTCCCGCGCCGCGCACGCCTGACGGGAAGCCCGACCTGTCCGGGCTGTGGAACCGGATCTCTCCCAAGTACAGCCGCAACATCGCCGCCGACCTCAAGCCCGGCGACGTGCTGCCATGGGCGGAAGCCCTGGTGCAGTCGCGCCACGAGGATCTCGGCAAGGGCTACATGAACGTGTTGTGCGTGCCGTTCGGCCCGAGCTACAGCACATCGGCCGATACGACCGGCGCCGAGATGATGAAGATCATTCAGACGCCGCAGATCATTCTCATTCTCAACCCGGACCTGACGTACCGGCAGGTCTTCATGGATGGCCGGACGCTGGAAAAGGATCCCAACCCCGCGTGGATGGGCTACTCGGTCGGGCGGTGGGACGGCGACACACTGGTCGTCGAGAGCAACGGATACAACGATCGGACGTGGCTCGATCATGATGGCCATCCGCATACCGAGGCACTGCGGATGACCGAACGCTACCGCCGCCGCGATTTCGGCCACATGGATCTCGACGTGACGTACTCCGATCCGAAGGCGTACGCGAACCCGTGGACGGTGGCGGTGCGCGCGGAACTGGCTCCGGATACCGAGATGATCGAATTCGTCTGCAACGAGCGCGAAGCCAACCCCGGTCTCGCGCACTGGGCGGGAAAGGCGTCGGATGAGCACCGATCCGAAGCAAAAGTCCCGCGCGAGGTGCTCGCCAAGTACGTCGGCACGTATGTCGAGCAGCCCAAGTACTGGAGGCTCGAGCCGCGCACGGTCGTGATCAGCCTCTCCGGTGACACGCTGTTCGGCGACATGGACGGCCGTGGAAAAGTGCCTCTCGTGCCGCAATCGCAGACGCTCTTCTCGGGTTTGTACGGGCTCGGGATCGCGTTCATGCCGGACGCCCGGGGCGTCCCGGCGTCACTCTTCGTAAAGCATGTCTCTGGTGACTACGCGTTCGCGCCGAAGAAATGAAGGTGAATGGACAGGAAGTATTTTCGGAAGGGTGTGGATAGACCGTCGAAAAGTGGTCGGGGCGACTGGATTCGAACCAGCGACCCTCTGCTCCCAAAGCAGATGCGCTACCAGGCTGCGCTACGCCCCGACCCTGTAGACTTCTGATTCTACGTCGTTTGGCCTCCGATCCGCTCGATAACGAAGCGCACGAAATGCCGAAGCGGCTGGCGCGCGGCCCGAGCCGTCAAGCGCGCGGTTGGCGGTACAATGACGCGAGCGTCGTCGCCGTAACCCGTTACAGGGAGCAGGTCATGCGCAATTCAGACCTCCACTGGGCCGTGCGGACCGCGATGTTAGCGGGCGTCCTGCTGCTGCTCGTGGCGCCGGTGAGGGGAGCGGGGCCATCCGCGCCGACCGTCACCTTCGCGAAGGACGTCGCGCCCATCCTCCAGGGTAAATGCCAATCCTGCCATCGGCCGGACTCCATTGCCCCAATGTCTCTCATCTCCTACGAGGATGTCCGCCCGTGGGCGCGATCGATCCGCACGCGCGTCGCCGCGCGGCAGATGCCGCCGTGGCACATGGACAAGACCGTCGGCATCCAGCACTTCGCCAACGACGCGTCCTTGTCAGACCAGCAGATCGACACGATCGTCCGCTGGGTGGACGCCGGCGCGCCTCTGGGCGACGCGAAGGACATGCCGCCGCCGATCACGTGGCCGACCCAGAATCGCTGGGAGTTCGCGGACAAGTTCGGTCCGCCCGATCTCGTCATCAAGTCGCCGGCCTGGCACATGCCCGCGCAGGCGCAGGACGCCTGGTACAAGCCCGTCGTGGAGACCGGACTGACCGAGGCGCGCTGGGTCCGCGCGATCGAAATCCGTCCGGCGACGATGACCGGACGGCGCATCACACATCACGCCCTCGCGCGCCTGAAGCAGGATGATGGCGGCGATCCGCTGAAGACGAGCGGCGACTCGGCTGATTCGGCGGGCGGCCTGTTCATGGAATGGGCCGTCGGCAAGCAGGGCGAACTGCTGCGTCCGAACACCGGCAAGCTGATGCTGCCCGGTTCGCAGATCATCTTCGACATCCATTATCACGCCGTGGGCCAGGACATCACCGACTCCGTCGAACTGGGGATCTACTTCTATCCGAAGGGCGACGTCCCCAAGTACCGGACGCTGCTCGGCAGCTTCGACGCCATCCCGGGCGGCAAGCAGGCACTCGACATTCCGCCGAACTCGATCGCGATCACGTCCGAGACGCACGTGATGAAGCGCGCCGGCCGGATCGAGAACTTCCAGCCGCACATGCACCTGCGCGGCAAGGCCATGCTGATGGAAGCGATCCTGCCGGACGGCACCACGCGGACGCTGAGTTACGTGAACAATTTCCAGTTCAACTGGCACCTGAATTACGTGTACGCGGACGAAGCGGCGCCGATCCTGCCGAAGGGCACGGTTCTCAAGTTCACCGCCTGGCACGACAACACCGCGGCGAACAAGGAAAATCCCGATCCGAATCAGTGGGTCGGCTGGGGCGAGCGCACCGTGGACGAGATGGCGCACGCGTGGGTGAACATCACCTACATGAGCGACGAAGATTACGCCGCCGAGCTGGCGACGCGGAAGGTCGCGCAGCCGGTGTCGTCGACCGCGTCACGGTGAATCAGCGCTTCGTTCCCGTCGCCGTCGCGCTGCTGATGGTGGCCGGCGGTGCCCACGCGCAGCTGCCTCTCGAGCCCCCGCGCGAGTCGGGACAGAGCGTCACGCCGGCATTCGAAGGCTGGTTCAGAAACGCAGACGGGACGATCAGCCTGCTCGCGGGCTATTACAACCGCAACCGGTCGCAGATTCTCGATATCGCGATCGGAGCCGACAACCGCATCGAGCCCGGCGGCCCGGATCGCGGGCAGCCCACTCACTTCCTCACTTTGCGGCAGTGGGGCGTCTTCGCGGTTGTCGTGCCGTCGGACTTCAACGGCACCCTGACGTGGACGCTTACCGCCAACGGCAAGCCGATGTCGGTTCCCATGAGGCTGAACAAGGACTACGAGGTCGAGCCGCTTCGTGATCCGGGCGTCGGCAACACACCGCCAGTGCTCCTGTTCGAAGCCCCGGGTGCAAGATTTCAGGGGCCGCCGCGCGGGTTCGGGGTGTCGCTCGCGGGACGGGCAGGCCAGGCGATGACGTTGGCGACAACCATCTCCGACGACAACGTAGCAGATCCCCGGCATCCGGCGGGCGAGACGCCGCTGACGGTGACCTGGACGAAATATCGCGGCCCCGGAAACGTGGCGTTCGGCACGCCGAAGTTCCCGGTGGGGAAGGCGGGCGGACGCGTCAGCACGACAGCCACCTTCGACGCGCCAGGCGATTACGTCGTCCGCGCACAGGCGAACGACGTTTCGGGCGACGGCGGCAGCGGGTTTCAGTGCTGCTGGACGACGGCGCTGATCAAGGTGACGGTCGCCCCATGAACAGCCGGCGTCGTCGGCGCCAGTTCACTTCGGCGGGCGCGGAAGGTGCAGCGACATCAGAACGATCGTGCCGTCGATCGCGCTGAACCAGTGAGGCGTGCCCTCGGGCACCATGACGAAGTCGCCCTTCGCCACGCGGCGCGTGACGCCGCCGTCGATGCCGCTGCCGCTCGAGTTGTCAGGATTGGTGCGTTTTTCTTCCTTGAGCTTCCCGCCCGTAATCAGGGTCGCCGATCCGTCGACCACGTAGAACAGTTCGGCTTCCTTGTCGTGAACCGCGGCATTCGCAACGGCGGCGCGATATTCGAGGCTGACGTTGTAGGGCGCCAGCTGGATCATCGACTGCGCGAGCAGCGCCTGGCCGTCCTTGCGGTCTACCTTCGCTTTGGCAATCAACGCAGTCACGTCGGCGGCCGACACCATCGTCCGCCCGGCGGCCGGCGATGATGCGGCGGACGGCGGCGTGGCTTGTTGAGCAAATGCGGGAACCGACAGGAAAACGAGAGTAAGAGCGGTCGTCACTGCGCGCATTACGAGCCTCCAGTAGGCGGAATTGTAGTCGAAGAGCCCTTGGGAGAATCGTCTGTCGGATGACGAATCTGTCGGTTGGCGGGCCTTCTGCTGACGGTTTTGGCGCGCCCGCGTCTCCAGGGAGCGCTGAATCAAGGCCGTGCGCGAGTCATGGTTGATCGCGGTTGCGCGCGGTGTCCCAGGCCGGGCCACCCGATTACAGGAGGCGCGCGTCTTGCTCCCCATTGGCAGGTGCCTGTGTGTCGGCGCGTGAAAGCGGAGACGAGCCGGCGGACGACCGCCGGCTCGTCTCTTATGTTCACTACGACCCAGAGACTCCGGATCACAGAGGTCGCGGAGTCTCCGGAGTAGAAAGACTCGGCGATCGCCGCGATCTCTGCGTTTTGTACGTGTCTCTGCGTTCTCTCTACGCCCAGCTGAAGCCGGCCTTCGCAAGCGGCAGCGAACGCACGCGCTTGCCGCTGGCCGCGAAGATGGCGTTGGTCAACGCGCCGATCGCCGGTGGCAATGCCGGCTCCCCGAGACCGGTCACGTAATTGTCCGACGTCAGGAAGTGAACTTCGATCTCGGGTGCCTGCGAGATGCGCGTGGGCTGATATTGGTTGAAGTTGGCCTGCACCGCCCGCCCCTTGTCAATCGTGATCTCCCAGTTCATCAGATGGCTCATGCCTTCGATGACCGAGCCCTGCACCTGGTTGACGGCCCCGGTGGGATTGATGATCTGCCGCCCGATATCGCAGGCGACCCAGACCTTCTCGACTTTGATCTTGTTGCTGGCGTCCACCCTGACCCTGGCGACCTCGGCGAAATAGCCGCGATGGGCGAACTGCGTGGCGACTCCCATACCGGTGCCTGCCGGAAGCTTCGCGCCCCAGCCTGACTTCTGGCGGACGAGCTCGAGAACGCCCTTCATGCGCGCCGCGTCCACTTCACCCTCGGTCAGACCGACGGGCCGATCCTTCATCAGCGCCACGCGCGGCAAATCGAGCAGGTCGAGGCGGAACTGGAGCGGATCTTTTCCGGCGGCAAGTGCGATCTCGTCGAGGAACGAATTGAACACCCACGAGAAGCCGTTGCTGCGCGGCGCGCGCAGCGCCCACGTCGGCACGCCCGTCGGCATCACGGATGCTTCGAAGGCGAAGTTCGCGGCGTAGGTCGCCGGGAACTCGTCCTTGTTGATCTGCGCCTGCGGCGCGAAGCTGGTGCCCTCGCCGTACGTGACGTAGTGGTTCTTCCACGCGACCAGCTTGCCGCTGGCGTCGACGCCGGCCTTGAGGTTGTGCCATCCGCCTGGGCGGTAGTGGTCGTGGCGCATGTCGTCCTCGCGCGTCCACAACAGCTTGATCGGAACGCCGGCCGTCCTGGCGATCTGCGCGGCTTCGAGCGAGTAGTCGTTCGTCAGGCGCCGACCGAAGCCGCCGCCCGCCCGGACCATGTGGACCGTGACGTCGTTCGGCTCGATCTTGAACAGCGTGGCGGCCTGCGTACGCGCGTTCTGGGGCGTCTGGCTCGGCGTCCACAGCTCGAGCTTGTTCCCGTCCCACTTCGCGATACAGTTCTCGGGTTCGAGCGGCGCGTGCGCGATGAATGGATACGAGTAGGACGCTTCGACGACTTTTGCCGCGCCACCGAGCGCGGCGTCGGCGTTGCCATCGGTTCGAAGGACGAATGCCGGTTTTTGCGCCGCCAGCTCCGCGGCCTTCGCCGCGTAGCCGGTACTGGACTGCTGGGCCATCGGCCCTTCGTCCCATGTGACCTGAAGCTTCCGGCGCGCGCTCTGCGCCTGCCACCAGCTGTCCGCCACGATCGCAACCCCGCTGTGCAGGCCAAGCAGCTCTTTCGTGCCCTCGACGATGAAGGCCTGGCGGACGCCGGGCTGCTGCTTGATGACGTCGAGGTTCGCGGACACGGCCGTACCCATGAACACGGGGCACTTTTCGTAGACGGCCCAGAGCATGCCGGGCACCGCCAGATCGATACTGAAGATCGGCTTGCCTGTGACGATCGACGCGTTCTCGACGCCGACGTGGGACTTGCCGATGATCTTGTAGTCTTTCGGATCCTTGAGCTTGAGCGTCTTCAGATCGGGCGCCGGCACCGTCGCCGCCTTCGCGGCGAGCTCGCCGTAGCCCGTCGATCGATTCGATTTCGCATGCAGCACGCGCCCGCTCGCCGTCGTCAGCTCGGACTCCGGGACGTTCCACGTTTGCGCGGCCGCGGTGAGGAGCACCTGGCGGCCGGCCGCGCCGACCTGGCGCAGCGGCTCCCAGTTGGTCGGCGTCGCGTTGCTGCCGCCGGCGTTCTGGGGGCCGTACTTCACCTGATCGAGATCGGCCTGCTGGATGCGGATGGCCTTCCAGTCCACGTCGAGCTCCTCGGCGATGAGCATCGGCAGATGCGTTTTCACGCCCTGGCCGATGTCGGGGTTCTTCGCCATGAGCGTCACCACGCCATTGCTCGCGATGGTGATGAATGCCGACGCCGTCAGCGCCGGGCTGGTCGCAGGAATCTGCGCGAAGATTTCCGCCACCGGCTCGAAGTAGCCGGCGATCATGACACCGCCGCCCGCGGCGGCGCTGATGCGGAGGAAATTACGGCGGGTGAGCGTGGCTGCGGCCGTCGGGGCGATCACCGGGCACCTCCTTCATTCCGAGCCGAGGAGCCTGTTGGCCTGGCTGCCAGGGCTGCCGCTTTGTGAATCGCCTCGCGGATACGGACGTAGGTGCCGCACCGGCAGATGTTGCCGGTCATCGCCTTGTCGATGTCGGCGTCGGTCGGCTTCGCGATGGCCGTCAGCAGCGCGGCTGCCGACATCATCTGTCCCGCCTGACAGTAGCCGCACTGCGGCACGTCCACTTCCTGCCACGCCACCTGCACGGGATGCGTCCCGTCGGCAGAAAGGCCCTCGAGTGTCGTGATGGCCGCGTCGGCCGCGGTCTGCACCTGCGTCTGGCACGACCGAACGGGCTTGCCTCGCAGGTGCACCGTGCACGCGCCGCACTGGCCGACGCCGCAGCCGAACTTCGTGCCCTTGAGTCCCACGACGTCGCGGATGACCCAGAGCAGCGGCATGTCGGCCGGGACGTCTACCGTGCTCGTCTTGCCATTGATGTTCAGTTTGTACGCCATCGGGACCTCTGTGAGGGAACGCGGAGTAAATACGAGATCGCGGAACGATCCTTAGCTCTTCTCGCGTGGTCCCGTGACTCTATTTCTTGTTCTTGGCCAGCTGACGGTAATACTCTTCGATCGCCGTCCGGAAGCCGGCCGGCACTTCGTCCGATCCCGACAGCGCCAGCGATTCCTGATTGGGTTCCGCCTTCTTTCGAAGGTTGAACTCGAACTGCTGGAGCCGCTCGAGCGCCGCGGCCTGGAGCTTCTCGAGGCCTTTGAGGTCCTCGTAGCCGCGTTCGTCGCCGAACTGCTTCAGATCGCGAATCACATCGTCCAGGTCCTTCGGGCTGACGCCGGCGGCGGTGAGTTCGCGGCGCAGCTGCTCGGCGTCGCCCTGCCACTCGCGGAATTCGCGCGCGAACTGGCGCCGATCGTTCGGGTTGAACGGCACGAACCCCGACGTGAACGTGTCGCTGCCGTAGCGCGGGCCGCCGCCGTAGGCTCCGTTCGGATCGCCGACGCGCCCGCCGTTTCCGCCCTGCTGGCCCTGCCCCTGTTGGCCTTGGCCCTGCTGACCCTGGCCGTTTTGCGCCTGCTGACCCTGACCCTGTTGTCCCTGCTGCCCCTGGCTTTGCTGGCCTTTTCCGTTCTGCTGACCCTGCTGGCCAGACTGCTGGCCCTGGGCGTTTTGTTGTCCCTGGCCATTCCGCGCCTGTGCCTGCTGCTGGCGCATGCGCTCGTTGATCGACTGCAGATTCCGCACGAGGTCGCCGGCTTTGTCGGCGGCGCGTCCGAGCTGGTCTTTCTTCGACTGGTTGCCGAGCGCTGACCCGGCCTCGCCAATCTTGCGTTGCAGCGCGTCGAGGTTCGCGCCGATGTCGTCTTCCATCGCCTTGGCATAGTCGCTCGGCGTGCCACCCAGCTGCGCGCGCGAGTAGCGAATCTTCTCGCGGACACGCTTGTCGCGAATGGTACCGGCCGCTTCTTCGAGCTTGCGGGATGCGTCTTTCTGATCGCGCCGGGTGTCGTTGGCGATCTGCTCGAGATCCTTCTGCAGCTGTCCGACCTTCGCGTCCATCGCCTCTTTGCGCTGCGCGAGGTTCTGCGCTTTCTGCTGGCGGTCGCCGCCCGCCTGCGCGCCCTCGAGGCCGTTGACATCCGACGCTACCTGTTTCTGCTCGTTCGCCAGCGCTTCGGCCTGCTGACGCGCCGTCTCGATGTCGCGCTGCGCGCGATCGCCCTGGTTGCGTTCGAGCTTCTGCTGCGCCTGGCGCAGCTTGTCGAGCGCCGCCGTGGCCTGGGCGCCGGCGTCACGCGAGCCGTTGGCGGCGGCCTGCCGCATGGCCTGGGCCGCGTCCCGCATCTGCTTGGCCGCATCCGAAAGATCCTGGCGCTGCTGCTCGCGCGTCAGCTGCTCGAGGCGCCGCGCCGCCTCCTCCAACTCGTCGGCGAGCTGGCGCTGGCTTCCGCCGCCGCCACCGCCGCTGTTCTGCTGGCCCGCCGCCGCCATGCGCCGCTGACGCTCGGCCTCCTGCTGCTGCCGGCGCGCCAGGTCCTTCAGCTTCTCGGCGAGTTCGTCCACCTGACGATCGCTCGACTGCTGCTCGGCGCGCTTCTGCATCTCGTACTGGTTGGCGAGCTTGTCGAGCTCGAGCTCGAAGAGATCGGCGAGGTCTTCCGAGAGCTGGCTCTGTTGACCGCCGCCGCCACCGCCGCCGCCCTGCCGCACCTGCATTTCGTAATTCTGTTCGGCGTCCTGCAGCAGCTTGAGCGCGCGCTGCTCGGGCGTGAGCGCCTCCTTCGCCTGCTGCGCCTTGAGGTTGCCTTCGGCCGTCTTCATTTCGGCCGACGCCTTCGGGAGAGCCTCGGCGATCGCCTTGAAGCCCGGATCCACGACGCCGACGCGGGCCTGGAGTTTGCCGACCAGTTCGTCGACCTGCGCGCGCAGCTTGGCCTGCGCGAGGTTGAGGAATACGACGTTTTCGCGGTATTTCTCGGGGGCGAGCTTCGCCTTGTCGCGCACCGTGTTGAACGTCGCCGCGACGATCTGCCGCTGTTGTTCTGACAGCTGCCCGACTTCGGCGCCGCCCCCGCCACCGCCGCCGCCAGCCTGCGACTGGGCCGGCTTGAAGTCCTTCCGGAAGGGGCGCACGTTCACGAAATAGATGTCGCTGGTGGTGGTCTTGGCGCCCTCGGCAGCGTTGTTGTCGGTGGCCTTCGCGTAGTACGACACGAAATCGCCCGGCTTCACGTCAAGTTCTTCCAGGTAGATCGTGTGGCCGGCCGACACGTCCTGCAGCGGCTTGCTACCGCCGAACAGCTGGATCGTTTTTTCCGCGCCGCCGTTGACCGAGTACACAAGCTGCAGCTGCTTCACGCCGAAGTCGTCGCTCGCCTTCGCTTCGACGAACACTTCTTCCACGGGGCTCGCCGAGTTGTCCCGGCCAGGCTTCGTGAACGACACGACGGGCGGCTGATCCTTCAGCACATCGATCGTGTACTTGGGCGACGCGTCCACCTGCTCGCCGTGCGGGCCAGTCAACTGAATCTTGTAGAAGCCCTCGTCCTTGACGGTGAACTTGCCCGTGAGCGTGCCGTCTGCCTGCTTCGTCAGGAGGTCGTTGTTCGATTCGTTGACCAGGATTTTCCCGTCAGGCGCCGTCATGGTCGGCGTCACTTTCATCCACACCTCGGTGCCCCGCAGCGCGGCGACGTCGCCGCCCGCCTCGACCTTCTGTACGGGCAGCCCCGTGTAGGCGGGGAAGTGGTATTCGAGCTCGAGCTTGCCGACCGTCGGCAGATCCAGCACCGACATCGTGAAGGTGGGCGAGTGGACGCCGTTCGCTTCGACGAAATACTCGGTGCCCTTGTCGAGGTGAAACAAGATGCCCTCGTATAACGACGGATTGCTGCCGGCCACCAGCGGGATGCGTTCGAATGCCGCGCCGGCCGACGTGCGCGTCATGAGCGTCGCGTCCTTCGACGTGAACCCCATGAGCTGCGCGCTCACGGGCTGATCCGATCCGCGCGGCACCTTCGCGTTCCCCGGCCGCACCTCGATGCTGTACGGGCTGGATTTTTCGGCGGCCCTCGTCACCGTCAACAGCGCGGACATTCCCTGGCGCAAGTACGCCGGGCCCAGCACGAGGAGCAGGGCAGCCGCCACGGCAACGGCGGCCAGCGTCAGGACGTGGCGTTTGACCGCCTGGCGATCGATCGCGTGCCCTTCCTGCACTTCGCGGCACTGCGTGATCGCCTGGTCGACGAGCTTCTCGACCAGGTGCGGCGAGTGGTCCTTCGCAATGGTCGAATTCGAAGTCGCTTCGATCGCGCTGAGGATCGCGGCTTCAAGCGTCGGATCGTTCTCCTCCAGATACATCGCGACCTGGCCGTCCGACACCTGGCGGCGCATCGCGCGCGCCAGGAATTGCCAGACCAGCAGCGCGAACACCGCGATCGCCACGAACCGGAACGTGATGATGGCGCCGGGGCTGAATCGCAGCGCCTGGAGGCTCGAGGCCGACAGGAACAGCGCCAGAAGCGTTCCGGCCACGACGACCACCGCGCCGCGGATTGTCAGGCGCTGGCGCCAGCGGTTGCGCACCGACCGAATGACCTCGAGCAGCTCGCCGCGACGGTCCATGGGAACCCTCCAAATAGAAGTTAGAGGTTGGAGGTAACCTCTAACCTCCCTATTACACGAAGCTTACAGGAATCTTTCACCCTGCGACAGCCGATTCGATACCACCGTTTCGACGGCCAGCAGGAGCAAGCCCGTCAGCAGGAGATACCACCACAGCGCCTGCCGCTTCTCTGCATCTTTGACGTCTGCCTGGCTGGTTTCGGTCGGGCTGGCCGAGGCGGTCGCTGTCGGCGTCGCCCGGCCGGTAACCGCAGCGACGAGCTCGGCGGGATCGATCGACGTCAGATCCGACTCGGCCGGGTCGATATTGACGGCGATGGCCCGCGGCGGCGCGGATTCGCTGGCTCCTGCCGGCCGCACTTCGTAAATCCCTTGTTCATCCAGCTCGAGCGGTCCGGTGGAGGTGACACGCTTTCCGGACGGCGTGACCACGAGCCAGTTCGCGCGCGCTTTCGTCAGCGCGGACACGTCGACAACCTGGCCGACAGTCATCCATGAGCGGGGTGATTCGAATTGCCCCAGGTACTTCACCAGCTGGTGCACGAGCGGGACATACACGGGCTTGAGCGGCAGATCGCTGTACGAATCGTCCAGCGTGGCGGTCAGCGCGATCACACGGCCTGCGCCCACCTTCCTCTCCGCCACCGCCACCGCGCCATCGTCAAATCGCGCCAGCACGCGGTCGTTGGGTCCTGTCATCAGCGTGCGGTAGCGGTAGATGCGCGCGGCGGAGAAGTCGCCGCTGCGCGGCGCCTTGAAGAGCTCGAACACGGCGTGGCTGTAATCGCGGAACCCGAGCGTTGCTCCACGCGCGGTTCGATCGACGCTCGGGCCGAGTGTGCCGGGCAGCAGTTCGGCCTCGCTCTGCGGCCAGCTCGTGTGATCGCCTGCGGCGACCAGCAGTCCGCCGCCGCCCTCGACGAACTTCTTCAGGGTGCCACCCGCCGCGGCTGACGGAAAGCTGACGTCGTTCAGGATGACGACGGCTCGCTTTTCGAAGTTGGCCGGTGTCACGCGCGTGACCGGCACGACGTCTGTCTGGAACACGGGAGTCGTGCCGACGGCCAGTGCCTGCGACAGGTACAGTGCGGAATCGCGCGAGTCGGGGTTGGTCACGACCAGCAGCGACACCGGCGCGGACGGCGACACCGTGAAGTGGAACACGTTGTCGGCGGGCATCGGATCGGTGCCCGCCCGGACCGTGCCTTTGACGATGGGCCGGTCGACGGTGAACTGGGTGAATGACACGGATGCCGTCGAATTGGCGCCGATCTTCGCCTGCTGCGTCTGGATCTGGTGGCCTTCGACTTCCAGTGTCACCGGCACATCGGATACGGGAGCGTTGCCTTTGTTGGCAATGCCCGCCGACACAGTCAAACGTTCCTGCCCCGAGAACGACGTGCGCCCGAAGGTGACCGACGGGATGGCGATGTTGTTTGCCGCCGGAGAGGCGACCGAGACGGGCGTCAACGTGTAGCCTTCCCCGAAATGCACATCCTCCGAGCCGCTCCATCCGGCACGCTGAAAGTCGCTGATGAGCACCGCTTCGCGGCGCCGGGCCTGCGACCGGCTGAGAATGCTCTCGGCCAGCTTGAGCGCCGGACCGTAGCGCGTCGAGTCCGCATCCACCTTGGCGCTGTCGACGGCGGCGTTGAGCCTCGCGCGGTCGGTCGTCGCCCGCATGTTCTCTTCGGCGTTCCGGCTGAACAGGACGAAGGTCGCGCGATCGTTGGCGCCGAGTGATCCGATGGCGGCGTGCGCCGCGTCGCGTGCGCGCTGCCAGTGATCGCCGAATCCCATGCTGGCCGAATGATCGAGCAGCACGACGAGCTCGCGGCTGCCGCCGGCGGCCGCAGCGATCACCGCCGCCCGGCGCAGGAACGGGCGCGCGAACGCCGCGACAATCATCAGGAGCGCCGCGCAGCGCATCAACAGAAGCGCCCAGTGGCGGATCCGCCGCCGGCGCACGGATTGATACGGAATACGCTGCACGAACATGAGCGACGGAAACTGGATGACGCGTTTTCGCTCGCGCTGAATCAGGTGGACGAATATCGGGAGGGCTATCGTCGCGCCGGCGAGCAGGAACAGGGGAGTCAGGAAGGCCATGGAATTAGTGGGCCGCTCAACGCACTCGCATCATTCTCTCTCGCGCGGACAGGTAGCTGAAGAGCGACCGGTCGAGCGGTTCCGCCGTGTTGATCATCGTGTAATCGATCCGATGCTCCGAGAATTTCGTCGTCAGCGCGTCGATGTGGCCGCGGATCAGCTTGCGGTATTCCGCGGCGAACGAATCCGGCACCACCGGAATCTGCTCGCCGCTCTCGAGGTCCTCGAAGCTCGACGCGTCGCTGTAGCCGAAGTCGAGCTCCGCCGGGTCGAGAACATGAAACACGATGAGATCGTTGCCCGCGAACCTGAGCGGCTTGATCGCTTCGAGGATCACGTCCGGATCCTCGTAAAAGTCCGAGATGAGCACCAGGATGCTGCGCCGCTTGAAGTGCTCCGACATGTCCCGGAGCGGCCGCGTGAGGTCGCCACGGCGTTCGGCCTTTGCCCGATCGAGCGTATGCAGCAGGACGTTGAAGTGCTTGGCCGACGGGGGCACGTAGTTCACGATCTCGCTGTCGAACGTAATGGTGCCCACGCGATCGCGCTGGCGCTGGGCGAGGTATGCCAGGCAGGCGCCCAGGAAACACGCGTACGTGAGCTTGGTGATTCCCTTGCTGCCGAAGCTCATGGACTTGGAGATGTCCAGCAGCAGCGAAAAGTTCGTGTTGGTGTCGGCCTCGTACTGCTTCACGTAGAAGCGATCGGTCCGGGCGAACAGCCGCCAGTCCACGCGCCGGATGTCGTCCCCGGAGACATATCCACGGTGCTCGGCAAAGTCGATCGACGCGCCGAAGTACGGCGCGCGGTGCAGGCCGTTGATGAACCCGTCCACCACCGTTCGCGCAAGGAGCTCGAGGTTGCCGATCCGCGCCAGGATCTTCGGGTCGACAAACTGCGCCCCCGGCATCGCGGTGGCGTCGGCGGAGTGCTGTTGCATTACATGCCCGACTTCGGCATCGCGACGGCGGAGAGCAGATCGTCGACGATGGAATCGGTCGTGATGCCTTCGGACTCCGCGCGGAAGTTGGTCAGCACGCGGTGGCGCAGCACTGGATGCGCCATGGCCCGGATGTCATCGAAGCTGACGTGATAGCGGCCGCTGGTGATCGCCCTGGCTTTGGCGCCCAGCACCAGATATTGCGCGGCGCGGACGCTCGCGCCGAACGCCACGTACTTCTTCACCGATTCGGGCGCTTCCTTCGCCTTCGGGCGGCTGGTGCGCACGAGGTGCAGCGCGTAGCGCATGACCGGTTCCGCAACCGGCACGCGGCGGACGAGGCGCTGAAAGGCGACGAGATCGGGGCCGGTCACCGGGCGGTTGTACTTTGGATCGACGATCGCGGTCGTGGTCCGCACGACATCGAACTCTTCGTCTTCCGGGGGGTGCTCGATGACGATGTGGAACATGAAGCGGTCGAGCTGTGCTTCGGGCAGCGGATAGGTGCCTTCGAGCTCGATCGGGTTCTGCGTCGCGAACACGAAGAACGGCTCGTCGAGCGTGTATGTGCGCCCCTGAATGGTGACGCGGTGCTCCTGCATGGCTTCGAGCAGCGCGGCCTGGGTCTTCGGCGGGGTGCGGTTGATTTCGTCCGCCAGCACGATATTGGCGAACACGGGGCCCGGGGCGAACACCATCTGGCGCCGGCCGGTGCCGGGGTCCTCCTGGATGATGTCGGTGCCGGTGATGTCCGACGGCATCAGGTCGGGTGTGAACTGGATCCGGTTGAATTTCAGCTCGAGCACCTGCGCCAGCGTCGCGATGAGGAGCGTCTTCGCCAGCCCGGGAACGCCGACGATCAGGCTGTTGCCGCCGACGAAGAGGGTCAACAGGACCAGTTCGATGACGTCGCCCTGGCCCACGATTCGTTTCTGCAGCTCGGCGATGATGGCCTTGCGGCCCGCGTTCATCTTGTCGGCGAGTGCCACATCGTCTACGGATTCGAGTTCCACGATCGCTCCTCTTCGGTCAGCAGGCGATGAGTCGATAGTCCCAATCGTTCAGCGATGACCAAGTGACCGAAATGACCAGATGACTAGATGACCAGATTCGTTGTCGGATTCAGTGCGTCATGCCATACATGACGTAGTTCACGCCCAGTTTGTACGCTTCGTTCGATTCGTCGATCGGCCGGAACCCGGTGGCCGAGAATTCCCAGAAGTCGGAAATGTCGGTGCTGTAGTTGACGATCATCATCAGTCGCTTGCCGGGATCGTTGTCTTCGAACAGTCCGAAAAACTCGGGCTTCTCGCGATCGTAGGCCTGCGGAACGATTTCGAACCCGGGGATCTTGAAGAATGAGTCGTAGATCGGCATAGACGGATCGAGCGGCAGCAGTCGGGCGTTGGGTATCGCGCGGCGCACATTGCTTTCAAAGTTGTCCCAACCGCCACCCGCGCGAGGGTCGCCATCGTGACGGAAGTCATCGATGATCAGGAACCCGCCCTTCTGCAGGTACGCGCGGAAGCCGGCGGCCTCCTTGTCGCTCATCGTCCAAAAGCCGGGTTCGACCATGTATGCGACGGGATACTTGAACAACAGGGCGTCGTCGAATCCGACGACGACTCCGCCGTCGGTGTGTGGATGAAGATAGCTGACTTCATCCATGATGCGCATTAAGTTCGCCTCGGCGCGATTGCTGCCGCGACGTCCGTCCGGCACGTAGCCGTGCGCCCACGCCGGAAGGCCCCGGTAGTAGTAACTCATCCGCCCGAGACCCGTGTACCGGATGCGGGCGAACGTGAACTTGCCATCGTACGGGATATTGGGCGTTGCCGGATCGTAGCTGGTGCCGTCTCCGAAGAGTTGGCCGCCAAACTGGCCAAACGCGGTGCCCGCCGCCGCAAGGATAGCCACCGCCGCCGCGGAGACGAGGAGCCGGGCTCGTCTCATTTCTTGTTCTCGCGTTCACGAATCGCGCGCGTCTTGAGCGCCAGTTCGGTGAGCAGCTTTTCGCTCTCCCGCTCGTACTCGGCGGCGTCCATCGATTCTTTCTTGAGCTTCAGCGCCGCCACCTGGTTCTCCAGGACGCGCTGCGCCTCGAGGAGCTCCCGCAGTTCAGGGTCCGCGACCTTCGCGGTTGCCGCCATCTTTGCCCGGTCGGATTCGAGAAACAGTGTCGAGGCGAACTTGCCCTCGCGGCCGTCGTCGAGCGCCGCGTGCTCGGTCTGGATATACCCGCCCTTGGTATAGGTCGCCGCCACCTTCGTCTTCGCGTACTCGAAGGCTTCCGCGACGGACACGCGTCCGTTGCGATCCGTGTCCGCGGCGGTGTCCTTGAGCGCTTCGGCGAAGAACGACGCGAAGCGGGTCTCGTTCCGCTCGCCGCCTGTCTTGGTGGCCGTGACGATGGTGCGCCCCGGCCCGGCGAGCGGGGCAAGGAAGCCGCCGCTCGAGCTGGCCGTGTTCACGAACACGATCCGCTGCGACAGCACTTTCGACAGCAGTCCGGCGTAATCCTCCGCGGAGAGATCGGGCCCCGCCAGGTTGAACGCGGCCTGGCGGCCGTCGAAGCTGCCGTGCCCGATGAGGACGATGAATACTTCGTCGGCGGCCTGGGCGCGGGCCGCGAGATCGTTGAACGCCTTCTGCACGTTGTCGCGCGTGGAGCGCGCCTTGATGCGTCCGGGCGCCAGGTCCGGTTTGTCGCCGAGATACGTGATCGTGTCGTCCGTGAGCCCGCCGCGTGCTTTGGCGGCGTCGATGATCGTCGTCGCCCACTGATGGAACTGGGCTGCGTGCTCGTCGTCTCCGCCGACGCCCGTGATGACAAGAAGGTGCGTATCTTGCGCTGATGCCGCCCGCGCCAGAAGAATCGAGAGGATGAGAACGAGCCACGAGCCACGAGCCACGAGCCTCCTCGTGATCACGCGAGCCCCCGCACGCGACGGTATGCCCACTCGGTTCCCATGAGGCCGAGCATGAGCAGCAGCAGCACCGGCATGTCCCACAGGTCGCGTTCTTCGACGACCGTGACGCCGCGTCCGGTATAGCTGACGGCTTCGGGCAGCGTGGCCGCGTTCGCTGGCGTGAAGAAGCGGCCGCCAGTTTCCTCGGCGATGCGTTTGAGGAGCGACGCGCGCATGCTGGCGTCGAAGTACTCGGCGTCGCCGGCCGCCGCGCGGACATGAATCGTGCTGGCGCCGAGCGTCTTCTGCTCGCCGCTCGACCGAACAGCTTCGACAGTGACCGCGTAGGGTCCAGTCTCGTCGGGCACGAAGCTGGCCTTGTAATCGCCGTCCCGCGTCACGGTCCACTCCATCGGCACTTCGCTCTTCTTGCCGGAGGGCGACGTCACCGTCGCCACGACGTGGCTGTCGTTGACGGCGGTGAACGCCGCATCGGCGACCTCCGCGGAGATTTTCACGGGCTCGCCCGGCTCGACGCGATCCTGCGTCGTCATGACCTCCACGGGATCGGGCACGCCGTCGACCAGCCACCGGACGAGGCGGCGCCAGAACGTGGCGTGGGTGGCGTCCTCGACGGCCATCTTGGCGTCCATGCGCCAGAGCCACGAATCCTGGATCGGCATTGCCAGCGCCTTGCCGCGCCCATAGCGCTGGTACGCAAGCACGATCTGATCCTGGCGGCTCTTGTCGGTGGCGTTCAGCAGCGTGGTCGCGCCGGGCTTGACCGCCCGGATCGGATTCACCGCGCTCACTTCCGGCATGTCGTTCCACCGGGTGGTCGAGCTGGCCTCGGTGTCGGCAATCTGCGTGACCGGCGACGAAGTGCCGGCGCGGGTCGGCCTGACGAGGAGCGTGCTGAGATACGCGGCCGACGGACGGCCGCTGCCCGAATCGAGCACGACTGGCAGCACGTCGCCAACCGGGGTACCCGCCCAGCCGCCTTCGGCAAACGAACGGCGCCCGCCCAGCATCAGCAGGCCGCCGCCGCGCTTGTTCACGAAGTCCGCGATCATCCGGAGCTGCTCGGGCGTGAACGCCGCGGCTTCCACGCTGCCGAGAATCAGGCCGCGGTAGGCGAACAGCTCCTCGCGCGTCTTCGGGAATCCGGTGGCCAGCTCGTCAGGCGATGAGAGGTCGCGGCGGTAATATTTGTTCTCCGCCGTCCGGATCAGCATGGCCACCTGCAGGTTCTGGTCGTTTTCGACCGCCAGATGCACCCACTTGGCCTCGGCGCGCGGTTCGCCCTCGAAGTACAACACCTTTTCGCGGCGGTCGCGCACGTCGAGCAGCGCGTCGCGCGCGTTGTTCTGCGCGACCTCTTCGCCGTCCTGCTGCGGCACACGGAACCGGAACAGCCGGGCACCAGCATCCTTGACCGTGAAGTGCACCCGCGCCGTCAGCGACTGGCCGTCCGGCGGCAGCGTGATCTGTTGGGTGGTCACGATGCGCCCCTGATCTTCGACGTTCAACGGCACCGTCCGGCCGCCATAGCCCGTCTGCGTCACGACGACGTCGACGACGAGCGTCGAGCCTTTGAGGACCGTCCGCGGAATTTCGACACGCGAGATCTGGATGTCGCGTGTGAAGTGTTCCTGGCCCAGGCCGACGGTGAAGACGGGAATGGAGCGGGCCTTGAGGCTGGCCAGGGATTCATCGAGCGAGGCGTCGGAGGTGTCGGCGCCGTCGGTCACCATCACCAGGCCGGCCAGGGGCAGTCCCGACAGCTCATCGCGCGCGCGCTCGAGTGCATCGCCCAGCTTCGTGGACGTGCCGTCGTATTTCAGTTCGGACGGCGATCCGAGACGCCCGGCTGAAGAGGAGAACCTGAAGAAACGCAGGACGAAACGGTCCTGGAGAGTCTTGAGCAGCGCGGCATTCGGCCCGGACAGCTGGCGCTGCACGAACTGGCTGCGCGCCTCGCCGTCCCGATCCGCGATCGCCATGCTGCGCGAATCGTCGATGAGGATGCCCAGGAAATTCTGCTGCGGAACAGCGGCCTTCAGGATCAGCGTTGGCCCGACGAGACAGAACAGGAGCACGGCGACGAGGAGCAGCCGCAACGCGATGAGCACGGTCTTGTCCCGGGACGAGCCTTCACTCGCAATCGATCGGTACGTGAGCAGCGAGGCGGCGGCGATGGCGGCCGCGACCAGCAGCGCCAGCAGAACCGGCCGGGACACGCCCAGCGCGAAGTCGCCCTGCTGGAACACCAGGAGCGGATACTTGAACAGGAACCGGAAAGCCGCGGCCAGCATCAAGGCGCCATTCTACGTCGCCTTCTCATATTATTTGTAGCGTCCATGACGAAGCTCGCCGTTGCCACCACCAACCGCGGCAAGCTCCGTGAAATCGCGGAGATGCTGAAGGGTTTACCGTTCGAGCTCGTGACCCTCGCGGGCTGGCCTGAGGTGCCGGCCCCCGAAGAAAGCGGACGCACATTCGCCGAAAACGCGCGCCTGAAGGCGTTGTATTACGCCGCCCACACGGGCGAACTGACGGTGGCAGAGGACTCCGGTCTCGAGATCGACGAGCTCGGCGGTGCGCCCGGGATCGAGTCGGCGCGTTTCGGTGGTCCTGACTGTACTTACGCTGAGAAATTCAACCTTATTTACAGGAGGCTGCGCGCGAACGGTCCAGGAGACACCGCCGGCAGCCCCGCCCGATTCGTGTGCGCGTTGGCACTCGTGCGTGACGGCCGGATCGTCTTCGAATCGCGGGGGGTTGTCGAGGGCCGGATTGCGCCGGAACCCCGGGGAAGCGGCGGATTCGGATACGACCCGATTTTTTTCTACCCGCCGTTCGGGTGCACCCTGGCTGAAGCCGGCGACCGCAAGGCCGACATCAGCCACAGGGGCATGGCGTTTCGCGCGCTGCGCGGATTCCTCGAGCGCACG
>Ga0136846_1236630_pt1 | contig 21962 bp, 13 predicted proteins | sample HopSoiMetagenom2_FD_96841 | JGI IMG/M metagenome (GOLD analysis project Ga0136846, IMG submission 96841) | Grasslands soil microbial communities from Hopland, California, USA - 2 Assembly 2016 (version 4) | ecosystem: Environmental > Terrestrial > Soil > Grasslands | place: USA: Hopland... | reverse complement strand
TAAAAGTTGCAGTGGTGGTTCCTTTAACCTGGATGGTTACATCAGAAAGGGGCTTTCCGTTTTCATCGGTTACTTTTCCAGTTACCTGCCTGTCTTGTGCAAGCAAAGTAGCTGGCAATAGGGAAATTAGTACTACTATTAGTAGTGACATTTGTTTCATATAGAAGCAATTAGTGTTTTAAAAGTTTTCCAATGTACATGACTGCCAACTTTCCATCATCCTGTACTATGCTGGAAATATTAAGTAAAATCCATTAGCCGTCATAAGTAGAGAAGAACGGGTGAAATTCAGAGAAGGATGGCAGAATTAATGGTTTATACTGTCACCTCATAGTATACCAACTACACCAGATTGATCATTTCAACTATCAGAAACTTAAGCTTTGACAGGCATCTTTGTGCTATTATAATGATCCAATATTCCTCTCCGGCAACTATGGTCAAACCAACTGCTTATGGGCAGATTCTCTCCGTTTTTCGGGTACGGCCATCCCTATATGCAACCGGTTTCAAACTTGTTCTCCTTTTTCTCCTGCTGCATTTCGTAACCGCTTTAGCTGCCCAAAAAGAAACGAGTTATGTAGTGCAATCAAATATTATTTACCGGTTTACAAAATACATCGATTGGCCTGCTGCCAGCAAGCAGGGAGATTTCAATATTGGTGTGGTGGGGGATTCTCCTATGTATGAAGAATTGAAAAAAAGTATTGAAGGCAAACTTGTAGGAGACCAGAAGATTACTATTAAAAAACTATCATCATCTTCCCTGATTTTTGATTGCCAAATCCTGTTTGTTAGTGATGATGCCGGAAAGAACTTAAAGAAAATTGCAGGTAAAACTGCGCATACCCCTGTATTACTTGTTTCGGAAACAGAGGGAATGGCCCAGAAAGGATCATGTATCAATTTCGTGATTGAGTCTAACCGGTTGAAACTTGAAATTAACCAAACTAATATAACACAGAGAGAGCTTAGCATAGCTTCGGAACTACTGCAGCTTGGAAAACTTGTTAAATAGATCCGTTATGAAAACCCTTTACAAACTACTTTTAAACCTTGTTTTTTTTCTCAGTTGTGTAACTGTAAACAGCCAGAAAGATTCATTATCGAATGTGGCGCTGGACGATTTAAGCCTGCAGGATCTGCTTGATATGAAGATCGTATCTGCATCTGGAACGGCTGAACTTTGGATTGATGCGCCTTTGTCATCCTCCATCGTAACAAAAGAAGAGATCCGGCGCGCAAACTGTACCTCCATCATGGAGGCATTGAGGTTAGTTCCTGGTGTTGTAGTCAGGGAACAGTCCAATGGTAACTATGATATTTATATACGAGGCATGGCAAATGTGCCGCCAAATGGTTCTTTTGATATTGTATCCACCACTACTTTGGTGATGATTGATAACCGACCAATTTATAGTTATTTGCGCGGAGGTACTTTCTGGGAAACATTGCCTGTTGATATCAATGATGTAGAAAAAATTGAGGTAGTCCGCGGGCCGGCTGGTGCGTTATACGGCCCCAATGCCATCAATGGTGTAATCAATATCATTACAAGGAAACTTGAAAAAAAGGGCGTCTATGCCGTTGCCAATTCTCAGGCCGGAAGCAATCACACATTCATCACTAATGGCTCTGTTGGCTATAAGGGTGGAAAGTGGAGCACAATACTTTCAGGGAACTTTCAGCATCGGGACCGCAGCCAGACTTCCTGGTTTGAATATTGGAGGAACCGGGAAATTCAGGATCCCTCTTATATGGTTGATATGGCTGGAGATACTGTAACTGATGTGTCTTCACGTTTTCCAGACGCTTCCCTCGCCATGGAGAAATCAGCTGGGAATATTTTTGTTAATTATGAGCCGGGTAAGAATGTCAGGCTGGATTTAAGAGCAGGACTTCAGCAATCCACGGCTCAAAAAGTATCTGTAGAGAACGAGATTACTCCGCTGTCAACATCTTCTTCCAATACTCATTATTTTGACCTGGCAGCTGAAGTTAAAGGCTTCAAGGCTCAACTGTCTCAAAATTCCGGAGTTCAGAATATCGATTTCGCACCTGGCAACAAGTATGATTTCAGTACGTTCCAGGCAAACCTTGAATATGCCTGGTCAAGAAAGAATCTTATTATCCGGCCGGGCTTTGGTTTCCGCAAGGCTGTTTATGATGATACAAGGTATTCCGATACGGCTAACCACACTGGGATCTTTAATGCGAAAGGAAGCCTCAGCACACATTCCGCATTCCTTCGTGCAGAATACAAAATGCTGAATAATCGACTGCGGCTGGTATCAGGATTGGGAGCAACAAAATTCGACGTCCCGGATACTATCTATGCTTCCTACGAATTTGCGGCAACGTATAAGCCTTCTGCATCACAGCTTTTCAGACTGGTTTATTCCATGACGCCAAGATCCTCCAACATTTATGATACTTATGTAAACCAGGATCTTTCCTTTTTTCCGATCGCTTATCAAAAATATTTGGCAATCAGGCTGCAGGGTAACGATAACCTGAAATTATTCACTGCCAAAATGTTTGAAGCAGGATACAGGGCCATGTTTGGAAAAGGATGGAATTTTGATATTGAATTATTTGACGTAAAGGGAAAAAACGAAAATGTTCTTCTTTCCACTGTTCCCGTCGTTCGGATAAATGGTGCCGACACAATTCTGACAATGCCTTTGTTGGCTACCAATCTTCCAATGCGAATTTGCCAGCAGGGTATTACTGCTTCATTGAACTATACAAACCGTACCCTGCAGGTAAAGACTTACGCTACGCTGCAGCGCACCACCCTTAAAGACTATGAAGAATTAAATTACTCGATTCTTCCGGGTCAGCCACTGGATCTTAACAGTGCAAAAGGAAAGTCCGTAAAACATAAAGCAACTCCCGGACTATTTGGAGGAGCGTCTATAAATTATTTATTGACCCCTAAATTCAATTTGAATCTTGCTGCTTATTATTCCGGCGGGTTTACCTATTCCCATTTATCTAAAACGATTTTTAATGACGGTAGAGGTGTGGACCAGGTGGATAGCAAGCTGTTGGTGAATTTTACCCTTTCTTATGAAGCCGTGAAAGGTCTGAATTTTTTCTGTTCAGGCAAGAATCTCATGAATGAATATTCAAGGGAATTTTATCATACAGACAAGGTGCCTGTAAGATTTATGGCTGGATTTAACTACGAATTAAAAAAGTAATTACAAGTGAGTTCAAGATTATCGATAAGCATTAAACAGAGAATATATCTGGGATTTTTTGTCCTGGTGAGCCTCTTTGTGGTTAATGCGATTGTTACCAATATGACACTTAACACCCAGCGGAAATCATCAGTATATCTTTCTGAAACGGTAAACCCTTCCCTGGAAGCCTTAGGTGAATTTAGAAGCATTCTCCTGCAATCAAAGATGTATACAACTAACTGGGTGTTCCTTCGGTACGGCCAGGATGACAAAAATCGACTGAGAAAACTTCACGAGGTAGATTACCCTGTACTTAAACAGAAAATCTCCAGGCTATCCCTGTATTGGACAGCCCCAGGGGGCAGTGACAGTCTCCAGAAATTATTTGAATCTTTCGATGAGTTACTGGTTATTGAAAAAAAGATCATGCATTCGCTGGAGCGTTTTTCAGATTATGATGACCCGGTAACCAAATTGGAAGCAGAGAGCAAGATAGAGGAAGAAATTTTGCCAAGAACAACATCATTGATTAATACCTTATCCGGATTATATAATAAAGGGCTGACAGTAAGGGAAAAGCAGAATACCATGCTTAAGAGTTCTACAGCCCGGTTACGCCTGTCCATAATTGTACTGGCAATAGTTATCACCTGCACAGCCATTTTCCTTTCTATTTACATGACAAAAATAATCATTGCGCCTATCAAACGCATGAGCAGTATAGTGAATGATATGGGAAGGGGAATTATCCGGAAGATCAATTACCAGGTCAATGGGAATGAAGTGGGAGATATGGTCCGTTCTATCAACAATCTTTCAGATAAACTACAGGCTACGGCCAATTTTGCGGAAGAAGTAGGAAAGCGCAATTTTAAAGCACCTTATAAACCCCTGAGTAGTGAAGATACACTGGGAAAGTCCCTGCTGTCCATGAGAGATAACCTGAAAAAAGGTGAACTTGCTTTGTCTGTCCAGAACAAAGAGCTGGAAACGAAAAACAAGGAGTTGGAGCAGTTTGCTTATGTAGCCTCTCATGACCTGCAGGAACCCCTACGTACCATATCCGGTTTTGTAGAACTATTTCAAAAGAGATATAGAGGGAATCTGGATGAAAACGCTGACAAATATCTCGATTACATTGTTTCGTCTTCTTCTCGCATGAAGATATTGATCACTGATCTGCTTGAATACTCACGGATTGGAAGAAACCGGGAAATAGAGTCCGTTGACTGTAATAAGGCTTTGATGGAAGTACTCCTTGACCTGGATGCAACTATTAAAGAAACACGTGCTGATATTCGGTCAGAACATCTGCCAGTTGTCATGGGTTACTCAATGGAAGTAAAGCAACTTTTCCAGAACCTGATCACCAATGCCATCAAGTTCAGGAAAAAAGACGTTGACCCGAGTATCAGAATATCAGTCACGAGGGAAAAGGACTGCTTCCACTTTGCAATTGCCGATAACGGAATTGGTATTGCCAAAGAGCACCACGAAAGAATATTCATCATTTTCCAGCGCCTTCATAACCGGACTGAATATGAAGGTTCAGGTATTGGACTCTCTCATTGCAAGAAGATCATTGATCTGCACAAGGGGCGTGTCTGGCTTGAATCAGAACCAGGAGAAGGAACAACATTCAATTTCACCTTACAGCAACAGCCCTTATGAACTGGAAATCCATTTGGCTGAAATAAAATAAAAAATAAACAGATGAACCAAAAATTAAACTGTATCCTGGTCATTGACGATGATGAGCCAACCAATTTCTTTACAAGGATCATCCTTGAAGAAGCAGATTGCTGCAACCATATCAAGACCGTTCAGAGCGGGCAGGAAGCCCTCGACTATCTGGCTCAGAGTGAGAAACCTGGAGCTGATCCAAATCTGTATCCAAGTCCGGATCTAATTTTCCTTGACATCAATATGCCAGCGATGAATGGCTGGGAGTTCCTGGATGAATACAGGAAGGTGGGCATTGCACCACAGCACAAGATCATCATGGTAATGCTCACAACATCGCTTTTTCCAGAAGACAAGGCCAAGGCAGGGCGTTCTCCTGAAATATCCGGTTTTGAGAACAAGCCGTTGACTTTGGAGAAGCTTGAAAGAATTTTGAAAACCTATTTCCTCGACCGGCAGTTACGTGCGTGATATGAGATGGGTAATCCTATATCTTTTATTGATTACGGGTATGCCCACGTATTCCCAGTACCATTATATGCAATTTGATCATATTGGTACCGAGCAGGGGCTTTCCCACAGCAATGTCATGTGCATTATGCAGGACAGCAGGGGTTTTATGTGGTTTGGTACCTGGGATGGCCTGGATAGATATGATGGTTACTCTATCAAGGCATATAAAAATGATGCCCTGGATAAAACCAGTATTTGTCAAAACAGCATTACCAGTATAGTAGAAAGCAGGGATGGAGGTCTGTGGATTGGTACAGGAGGAGGAGGAATATCAAAATATGATCGCAACAGGGATCGGTTTACAAACTTCAGTCATGATAGTTCTAATCCAAATAGCATTTGCAGCAATATTGTCTGGAATCTGGTGGAAGATGAACTGGGCCAGGTATGGATTGCTACTGAGGAAGGATTAGACAGGTTAGATCCCCGAACTGGGCATTTTGAGCATTTTATCCATGACCCAGCTAATAAATTCAGCCTTAGCGGTAATAGAAGCTTATTCGTATTTGAAGACAGCCAACACAGAATCTGGGTCTGTACTGATAATGGATTAAATCTCTTTGACAGAAAGAATAATGGATTTCATTCTTATCATAATGATAAAAAGGATATAAATTCTATTGGAGGAAATATTGTCAATACCATTTTTGAAGATAGTCGCCATCGTTTCTGGATAGGGTTTGATGGGGCTGGTATGGATCTGTTTGATCCGCAAACAGGAAAGTTTTCCCATTACAGGCATAATAGATCCAATCCCAACTCATTGGCGGATGATGTAATATCAGATATAAATGAAGATGCGGACAATAATCTCTGGATAGCTACCGAAAACAAAGGGATTAATATCTTTAATTATGAAAAGAACAGCTTTTTCCTCGTCAAAAATGACAAAGTGGATAAGGAAAGTCTTGATAATAATTCCATCAATAATATCTACAGGGATACCAAGAATAATATGTGGGTGGGTAATTTTGTCAATGGCGTAAATATTGCAAATCGCGACAAAATCCAGACAACTCACTATCGCAATCTCTTTTCCGAAAACAGTCTCAGTAATAACCAGGTGCTGAGCATTATGGAAGATTCAAAGAAGAATATCTGGATCGGAACGGATGGCGGCGGATTAAATCTGTTTGATCCACGAACTGAAAAGTTCACACATTTCATGCATCAGGATGGTGATCCACAAAGTATTTGTGGGGATTATGTATTGACTATGTGTGAAGACACTAAAGGAAATATATGGTTGGGGACCTGGGGCAAAGGAGTGACCGTCTTTAATCCGGTTAGCCATCAATACAGGCATTACAAAAATAACCCGAATGATCCTGCCAGCTTAAGTAATAATAATGCCTGGGTCATTTACGAAGATAAAGACGGGAATATCTGGATAGGTACTTCTGGAGGAGGTTTAAATTTATTGGATCCCGGTAAAGATTCCTTCACCCATTTTAAATATGAAGCTGGAAAAAAAGATTGTATATCCAGCAATTATATTGCATACTTTTTCGAAGACAGTGATGGAGATTTATGGATATGCACGAACGGAGGAGGATTAAACTGCTATAATAAGGAAACAAAGACATTTAAGCGGTTTATGCATGCGGATGGAACCAATAGCATCAGCAATAATAATGTGAGCAGCATTCTGGAGGATGAGAATAAAAATCTGTGGATTGCAACCTATTCGGGATTGGACCAATTCAATAAGACAACAGGACAGTTTACTACCTATACAAAGGCCAATGGGCTTCCTGATAATGTGATCTTTGGCATATTACAGGACAATATGAAGGACTTATGGATGAGCACTAATAAGGGAATATCTTCCTTTAACCCTTCGACTAAACAATTTAAGAATTTCGGCATTTCAGATGGACTTCAATCAAATGAATTTAAAGGCCAGGCCTTCTGTAAAAGCAGCACCGGTATTATGTATTTTGGAGGAATCAACGGATTTAACCGGTTCCTGCCTGAAGATCTGCAGGTCGTAGAGTTTGACCCACCACTGGTAATAACTGGCTTCACGATATTTAACCGGAATGTGCCGATCGCTGATGGTAACAAGGCTATTCTTACCAAAAACATTACAGAAACAAGGCAGGTCACACTACCTTATTCAAGTTCTGTTTTTTCCTTTGAGTTTGCGTCCCTGAATTACACTTCATCTGATAAAAAGCAGTATGCCTATTTATTGGAAGGGTTTGATAAGGACTGGAATTACGTTGGTGAGATGCATACTGCAACCTATACTAATCTTGACCCGGGAACCTATCTGTTTAAGGTAAAGGGATTGAATAATGAAGGGCAATGGTCATCCCGGATCACTACAATTGAGCTGACTATTAAACCTCCTTTCTATCGCACCTGGTGGTTCAGGATATTGTTTTTAATGTTGCTTGCAGGAGGGATACTGATGATTTATGCATTGCGAATGCGATCTGTTCGAAAACAAAGATTGCTGCTGGAGCAAAAAGTGGTGGAACAAACCATTCAGCTGGTCCATGCAAACGAAGAGGTAAGCAGGGCATTGAGTAAAACTGACAAGGCCAATGAAGAACTGGAAAGGAAGAATAAAGAGTTAGAGCAGTTTGTATATATAGCTTCACATGACCTGCGTGAACCTTTGCGTACTACCACCAGTTTTGTGCAGTTATTGGAGAGGCAATATAAAGGGAAATTTGATGAAAAGGCAGATACCTATTTGCAATATATCATAGATTCATCAGAACGGATGAAGGTGCTGATTGATGATCTGCTGGATTATTCCAGGATTGATAAACAAAGAGAAGGGGAGTCTGTTGATTGCGGATTGCTATTAAAAGAAGTATTAACTGATCTTAATGTGGCTATTCAGGAAACGAATGCCATTATTACAGCAAGTCCTTTGCCTGTAATAAATGCGTATCGAACGCAGCTAAAGCAGCTATTTCAAAACCTGGTATTCAATGCAATAAAATTCCGTCAAAAGGATATTGCGCCAATTATAACTATTTCAGTTACTCCGAAAGATGATTACTGGCAGTTTTCTATCACTGATAATGGAATAGGAATTGATCCCAGGAACCAGGACAGGGTATTTGGAATGTTCCAGCGTCTGCATTCACGGAAAGAATATGAAGGTTCTGGTATAGGTTTGGCCTTTTGTAAAAAGATTGTTGAGCTTCACCAGGGTACTATCTGGGTTGAATCAGCAGTGGGCCAGGGGAGTACTTTTCATTTCATGATCAGGAACGTGTGAATCCCTGGAAAACAAAAAGACCCTCAATAAGAGAGTCTTAAAGTACCGGAGAGCAGACTTGAACTGCCGTCCGCCGCGGCGGATATGAATCGGATGGTTAATGCTGAAGATTTTTAATATAATCTCTTCCTACTCCTGTCTTCAGCCATTTTTCATATTGTATAGCCGCTTCTTTAATTTCAAAATTTCTAGTGTAGATTAGTTTCCAGGGTCGATATCGACTAGTCCAGTCATGTCCCAATTCGTTGTGGGAGATTAGTCTGTTTTCCAGATCTGATGTGAAACCAGTGTAATGCCTGTTGTGTTTTTCGGAGAATAATATATAGACACTAAATGGCATAAAGCCAAAGGTCTCTAATTAGTTGTAGATAAAAAGCTCCAATTACGAGCTTATTTAGTAAACTTGAGGTGGTAGTAAAATAAAAAAGCCCCATAAGGGGCTTAAATGTACCGGAGAGCAGACTTGAACTGCCGACCTTCGGGTTATGAATCCGATGCTCTAACCAGCTGAGCTACCCCGGCCAATATTTTATCTCATTTCCTTCCTCACAAAATTGTTCAGACTTCAACTGTCGTCCGCCGCGGCGGATATGAATCCGATGCTCTAACCATTCGCCGAGGTGGATACCCCGGCTTATAGCTATTCAATCCGTCAAAGGCGGAAATTCCGTCAAACGGGCTGCAAAAATATAGAAATTAGGGCAGTGGTACTAATTAACACCCGCTTTTTCTTTTACGGTTTTCTCTACCCTTCCAGGATAGTCCTGCAGGGCTTTTTCCAGGCAATCCATTGCAGAATTGATGGCGTCGAGGTTCAGTACATAAGCCAGTCTTACTTCATCCCTGCCCAGTCCTGGAGTACCATAAAAACCGGTAGCAGGGGCCAGCATCACGGTTTGATTATTAAAAGAAAAACTTTCCAGCAGCCACTGGCAGAATTTATCTGAATCATCAATCGGTAATCTTGCTATTGCATAGAACGCACCACCAGGTTGTGGACAATAAACGCCGGGCATTGCATTCAATCGTTCCACTAATAAATTCCTGCGGCCAAGATATTCTGCCCTGGAACCATTGAAATAATTATCAGGAAGATCTACGGCAGCTTCTCCTAAAATTTGCGCAAGTCCGGGCGGACTCAGCCTTGCCTGTGCAAATTTCATTGCTGCATCATAAACAAGTTTATTTTTAGTTACAAGAGCGCCTATTCTTGCGCCACATGCGCTATAACGTTTGCTGATGGTATCCATCAACACCACATGTTGGTCCAGGCCTTTTAAATGCATGGCACTGGTGTAATTCCCTTCATAACAGAATTCACGATATGCTTCATCGCTAAAAAGATATAGATCATGCCGGATACATATATCCTTCAATGCTTCCATTTCAGTTTTACTATATAAATATCCAGTGGGGTTATTTGGATTACAGATAACGATCGCCTTTGTCTTTTTGGTGATTGCTTTTTCAAAGGAATCAATTGATGGAAGAGCAAAGCCAGTTTCAATCTTTGAAGTAATTGGAACTACAACCGCTCCGGCTTCGCAGGCAAAGCCATTATAATTAGCATAGAATGGTTCTGGAATGATTACTTCATCACCAGCATCCAGGCAGGTAAAGAAACCAAATAGGATGGCCTCTGAACCACCAGTAGTGATCATTATCTGTTCATGTGTGATATCAATCCCTACTTTTTTATAATAGTTTACCAGCTTACGGCGATAGCTCTCATTTCCGGCACTATGGCTGTATTCAAGCACTTTCATATCTGTATGCTTAACCGCATCCAGTATGGCTCCAGGAGTTTCAATATCAGGCTGTCCGATATTAAGATGGAAAACCCTGACTCCCTTCTTTTTAGCAGCTTCCGCATAAGGGACCAGTTTGCGGATAGGGGATGCGGGCATCTGTTGGCCACGTTCTGAAATGTTTAGCATAGAGACAAAGGTAAGGACGTCCCTATACAAATAAAAAAGGGCAGAACTCACTCTGCCCCACTATTACAATACCAAGTAACGCGCGGTATTAATAGTTTTCTTCCATGTACCCCTGATTGATATCATCGGGGTCTGGAAAATTTATGTCTCCGTCCATATAAATCAGGTTCTTGCCAAACTGGCTCATATCATTCAGCATATTTCGAAGGCTGTTTTTCGCTGCATTCATGCTTGCGATGAACTCTGCCTCAATCTCTTTCATCGATTTAAAATAATTGTTCACCGATTCGCCGGTCAATGTTTCTGAAAATTTGAAGATAGAATGCCTGGTTACATCCGGCGTATTTTCTCCCGGCAGGGAAAGCAGCTTTTCTCTACTAATATTCATATGAAGCAATTTGAACTTATAGTGAGAAATCCATGCCGGAATCTTTAACCTCCCATTATCAAATCATGAATACCCTTATGCCCCGTAGAAAAATGTGGAAAAATCAACGCGTAAGTTATTAACACCAGAATGGAAGGCACTCAGGAGTGTAGAAAATAATGCCTCTGTTTGAGAAGAGAATACCGCATAAATTTCCCACTCAAAACCTGCCTGCCCGGTAAACAGGGCCCCAGGCCCTGATGATCAGGAGAAATTGTAAGATTTTAAGGCTAATAGAGAATTGCCCGGGTGGTGTGACTCGCCTTACTGCAATTATACAAGATAGATATACAAAATTTCTGCCATTTAGGGGCCAGACAGAAAATTGAATAGAATCCAATCAGACTATAACAAAAAAACCTTTCCCGGAAGGGAAAGGTTTATATAATAAATTAAATAAATGCTTATTTTTTGGGTAATGCATCGTAAGCTTCTGCAGTCAATACTTCACCAGTGATATGAACCACCTTTTGCTCATCGATACCTGCAAGCTTGATATATACATCCTTATTGATCGGACCAACAGCAGCAGCATTATAAACTACTTTCAATTTATCTGTTTTACCAGGCATAATTGGCTGGCTTGGTTTTTCGGGAACTGTACATCCGCAGCTCGCTGAAGCATTTTCAACTACAAGGGGTTTATCACTTTTGTTTGTGAGCTCAAAGAAATAGGTAACTGGAGTGCCCTGTTTGATCTTGCCAAAACTGTGAGTTTCGGTATTTACTTTCATAACATCATCAGCTTTTGTTTGTGCCATTACAGCAAGGCTGAATACGAATGCAGAGGCTAGGAGGATAATCTTCTTCATTTTGGATTAAGTTTATAAAGTTTGTTTTTTTAAGAATTGTACTGATGCATTGGCCGGAGCAGCTCCTTCAGGAGCTTTCCAAACGGTACCTGTTATCTTTAACTGTTTTGTTTGATTGGTGTTGTATGTAATAGTGATTGGTTTCTCAAAATGACCTTCAGCGGCAGCATTATAACCAACCCTGATTTCTTTGGTTCCATTTGCCGGGATAGGCTTCTGGTCCCATTCAGGAGTAGTACATCCGCAACTGGCCTGGACATTGTCCAGTACAAGGGGCTGATTGCTGGTGTTATAAATAATAAAGGTGTAATAAACAGGTTTTCCCTGTGCTATCTCTCCAAAATTATGCTCGGTTTCCTTGAGCTTTAATTGATCCTCGGCGGGTGGAGCTGTTGGTGTAGTAGTCTGAGCGCCAGCGAAAAAGCAGGTCGCCATAAGCATTAGAAGGGGTAAGATTCGCTTCATAGATGGGTTTTAAGGACTCCAAATTAATGCAAAGATGCCATACTTCAAATAACGGTTGCAAGGCACGTACATTTTCTAAACAGCAAAAAAGCACCCGAAAAAGCTTATGTCTCACTTATTCACACTTGTGAACACTCGTTAATTTACTGGTAATTTTTTGAACCTATTCTCCTTATTTTTGCGGCATGGCTAATGCAACTCAACTTGCGGTCCCCGAAACCAGGCTATCATTTGAATCCTTCCGGGACGCAGTTTTGAATGACTACCGCATAGCCTGCACCAGCCGGTTCGCCAGTCTTATGGCAAGAAAGGAGGTCCTGACCGGCAAAGCTAAATTTGGCATTTTTGGAGATGGTAAGGAAGTAGCCCAGGTTGCTATGGCCAAATTTTTTAATCCGGGTGATTTCAGGAGTGGGTACTATCGTGATCAGACCTTTATGTTCGCGATTGGCCTGACCAATGCAACACAATTTTTCGCACAGGTATATGCTGATCCCAGCCTTGAACGGGAACCCTTCAGCGCAGGTCGCCAGATGAATAGCCATTATGCTACTCCCAATGTGGACGAGTATAGTGAATGCATTGATCTGGTCAACCAGAAAAATACGGCGTCCGATATGGCTCCCACAGCCGCCCAGATGCCAAGGTCTGTTGGACTCGCCCTTGCCTCTCGCATTTTCCGAAAAGTTCCTGCCTTGCAGCAGTTTACCCAGCTTTCAAATCACGGAAATGAGGTTTGTTTCTGTACCATTGGAGATGCTTCCACCAGTGAAGGTCATTTCTGGGAAGCCGTAAATGCAGCAGGAGTTATGCAAATACCTCTTGCGATTTTTGTGTGGGACGATGGCTATGGTATTTCCGTACCGAAGGAGTACCAGACTACCAAAGGATCTATTTCAGAAGCATTGAGCGGATTCCAGAAAGAAGAGGGGACCAATGGTCTCAATATTTATAAAACAAGAGGTTGGGATTATGCAGGTATGTGTGAGACCTTTGAAGAAGGTATCCGCATAGCCCGCGAAACACATACTCCCGTAATTTTCCATGTTGATGAAATAACGCAGCCACAGGGACACTCCACCTCGGGAAGTCATGAACGATATAAAAGTCCGGAAAGATTAGCCTGGGAAAGAGAATGGGATTGTTTAAAAAAGATGAAGGAATGGATAATAGAAAACTCCCTTGCAGTTGAAGAAGAACTGGAAACCATTGAAGAAGAAACCAAGAAACTTGTGAGGGAATGTAAAGATGAAGCATGGCAACAGTTTCTGGTACCCATCAGGAAACAGGTGAATAAAACAGTTGAGCTTATTCAGGGAATGGCTGCCAGCATACCTGCTCATTCCAATAAGCTACAGAAAATCGCCAAAGATATTTCTTCCAATAAGGAGCCCTTGCGCAGAGATGTGATAAAAGCACTCAATTCCTCTTTGAACATTGTTGGTAATCATGATGCGGCATTCTGGACAAGGGATTATTATAAAGACCTGCAGGAAGAAAACAGAAAATTATACAATACTTTCCTTTATAATGAAGGACCAAAGAGCACCCTGAATGTAACACAGGTAAAAGCTGAGTTTGCTGCAGAAGCCCCGATTGTAAATGGTTATGAGATACTGAACCGGTATTTTGATCAGTTATTTACAGAGAATCCTAAAATACTGGCCTTTGGTGAAGACCTTGGTCAGATCGGCGATGTGAACCAGGGCTTTTCAGGCCTTCAGTTAAAGCATGGAAAGGAAAGGATATTTGATACCGGTATTCGTGAACTGACAATCATGGGCCAGGGTATTGGACTTGCATTACGCGGTCTGCGACCCATTGCCGAGATTCAATACCTGGACTATTTACTATATGGTCTTCAAACCCTTAGTGATGACCTGGCCACATTGCATTACCGTACTTCAGGTTTGCAAAGTTGTCCAATGATCATCCGTACAAGGGGACACCGTCTGGAAGGGATCTGGCATAGCGGATCACCCATGGGCATGATCATTAACTCACTGAGAGGCCTTTATGTATGCGTTCCAAGAAATATGACCCAGGCGGCAGGTATGTACAATACCCTGTTACAGGGTAATGATCCGGCTATAATTATTGAATGTCTCAATGGTTATCGCCTGAAAGAAAGACTTCCTTCCAACCTCACTTCCTTCCGCGTTCCCCTCGGTATACCGGAAGTTATTAAAGAAGGAGATGATATAACAATAGTCAGCTACGGTTCTGTCTTACGGATCATTCAGGAGTCAGCTTATCGACTGGAAGAGAGCGGAATAAGCTGTGAGATCATTGACGTACAGACACTTTTGCCATTTGACAGAGAGCACAGGATACTGGAATCCCTGAAAAAAACCAGCCGGATCGTATTTATAGATGAAGATGTGCCCGGTGGCGCCGCCGCCTTTATGTTCAACAAGGTCATGGAAGAACAGGGCGGATACAAATACCTTGATGTAGCGCCCCGCACCATTACCGGCAAAGCCCATCGCCCTGCCTATGGAAGTGATGGCGATTATTTCAGCAAGCCCAATGCTGAGGAGATTGAAACGGTTATCCGCGAAATGATGGCAGAATAAATACTACTTCCATAGCCCCGCCATTTCAGAAATTCAAAAATCATAATTAATTTGTGGTAACCACCAAACACTAGTGATATGTGCGTAGCCTCCCACCGAAAAATCAGGCTTACCGGCCTGGCTGTTTTTCTATTTTTATCAGCCTTTTCCCAAAATGATTTTACTGCTCAACTCAGCAACTGGAAAACACTTTTTCCTAAAGAAGATGTGATTGCAGCTTCCTATAAAGAGACAGTTACGTTTTCATTGAATGATAAACCAGGAGCAGGTGAAGGAAATGTAAATGCAAAAGTGGTCAATGAATTGACGATAGTTCCTGTCAAGGATTTCATGAAATATCAGGACGGTCTGTTTTATAATGATGAACTGTCTATCGACAATGTAAAAGCCATCAATTCAAAAGGAAAAGAAATAAATGTTCAGAAACTCTGTGGTTCATATAAGGATGAAGATGTCTTTCACAGTGATTCAAAGGTCTGCGCAATAACCTTTTCCCTGGAAGAGAAAGGGAAAGGCCTGGTATATAAATATGAGAACAATTATCGTGACGTAAAATATCTCACTTCTTTTTACCTGAACCATCATCTGCCGGTTGTAGAAAGAATAATTGAATTCAATATTCCTTCCTGGCTGGAACTGGACCTTCGCGAGTTTAATTTCAGGAACTATCAAATAGAAAAGAAATCAGTAAAGGAAAATGATATTACGCGCATAACCTTTATCATCAAGAATATTACTTCCTTTCAGCGGGAACCCTCTTCTCCCAATCATGCGCTTAGCTATCCACATGTCATTTGTGTAAGTAAAGCATATACTCAAAATGGTGAGCACAAGATCCTGTTTGAATCAGTAAAAGACCTGTATGGCTGGTATAGTACGGTTTGCAGTGATATTGGCAATAAGCCTGATGAATTAAAATCACAGGTCAATGAGTTGACAGCCGGAAAAAAGACCGATATGGAAAAGATCGAGTCCATATTCTATTGGGTGCAGGACAATATACGCTATATCGCATTTGAAGATGGGATCATGGGATTCAAACCTGATGCCGCACAAAATGTATTAAAGAAAAAATACGGAGACTGCAAGGGCAAAGCTAATCTGCTGAAGGAAATGCTCAAGCTGGCCGGTTATGATGCCCGGCTTACCTGGATCGGAACTTCAGATCTTCCATATGATTATTCACTTCCTTCCCTGGCGGTAGATAATCATATGATCTGCACAGTGATACTGAATGGGAAGAAATATTACCTGGATGGCACGGAGTATTTTATCGCACTAAATGACTATGCCCAGCGTATACAGGGCAAGCAGGTATTGATCGAAGACGGGAAGAATTTTATAATCGATAAGATACCTGATTTTACTGCAGACCGGAACAAGATGAAAAAAGTGACTATGCTTACTTATGACAGTGATGCACTAAAGGGAAAAACCTCAGTAGAATATAATGGGGAGTCAAAAATGATGCTGCAGGGTATTTATGCTTCCCTCCGCAATGATGAAAAAAAAGATGTGCTTTCCGGCTTCCTGCGTCATGGAGATGATAATGTAGTGGTGTCCAATATTAAAACGCCTGATTTCAAGGACAGGCAAAAGCCAATAACTGTCAGCTATGATGTTGTTGCCAATAACCAGGTAACCAGGGCAGGAAAAGAATTATATGTGATAATGGATTGGGATAAGGATTTTGGAAATCTTGAATTCACTGATGAGCGAAAAAATGATTATGAGTTCAATTATAAATACAATTATAGCATCCAGACAGAGTTAGTGATACCGGAAGGCTATAAGGTAGATTACCTGCCCAAGCCCATGAAAAGGGCTACCCCGTATTATTCTTTTGAAGGTTCCTATATTACAAAAGGGAAGAGTATCTTATATAACAAAACAATCACCGTTAATAAACCCATCCTGCTCAAATCAGAATTTACCGGCTGGAACGCCTTTGTGAAAGAGATCAATAATTTCTATAACGACCAGGTGGTTCTGGTAAAGCAGCCATAATTATTAAATAAAAATGACCCGAATCTTATTTCTGCTGCTCTCCATTGCAGTGATCAACCTGCATCTGGCAGCCCAGTCTGCCGCGGGGGACGAACCCGTTGAGAATGAATTCAAGGCCACGGCAGTGCCTGAAAAATGGAACAATGAAAGCGCCGTTATCATTGGTCAGAAAACACAATACATATTTACGCGCCTGGGCTCAGGTAAAAGATATACAACAGTAGTTCGCATTAAGGAATACATCCACAAACGCATTAAGCTGCAGGATAAGGCCGCGCTGGAACAGTTCTCCACTTTTTATTATGTAACCATGGGAAAGGATGGGAAGGCTGATTACCAGATCATAAAGGCTGATGGAAAGCAGGTGGACGTGAATATGCAAAATGCCATTGAAGAAGAAAATGATATTCCTGCCATCTACAAGCCTATTTATTACCGTCTGGGCATCAAATATTTCAAGATCGCCATACCAGATCTTGCTGTGGGTGATATCATCGATTATACCGTTAACTCCACAATTGACTGGGACATGAAGGATGCAGGAATTGGCTTTACTCCTTTTATATTTTCACTTGCCAATACTTATCCCACCATGTATCAGCAATATCGCTTTGTGATGGCAAACGGCATGAAAGTTAAATTCCGGGGCTTTAATGGTGCTTCCAATCTCAAGATGGATGCAAAGGCATCCGTGTTTGGCGATAAGGAATCTTATGTTGCCTATTACATGCTGGATAAGGATAGGGAAAAGACCACAGAAGAACGATGGAGCTATGAATTGCGCAATACGCCAAGCGTAAAGTTCAGAGTGATCATGCTGGCAGATAATGACCCTGATTCCAAAGCACTGGGTATGGCCACAGTTGACCGGCAGTTCATTGATATGGATGATGTATACAAAAGATTTGTAGGTGCCGCTTTATATAGGACTACTACAGTAAACACACTGGTGGCCTATACTACTGAGTATATACTAAAGAAAAAACAGGATGGATATCTGAAGACTGAAGATGAAGTGATCCGGGAATGCTATTACTGCCTTAGAAAGGTTTTCCTTGAGATGTATTATAAGGGGCCGGTTCACTCAGATATGGAAAAATTCATGACGGGCAAAAAGCTATATAAAAAGGTGCTTCAGCAGGAAAAGAAAGATGGTCAGCAGAAGGAAGAACGGGAAGATGAGATCAGGATCAATGCACTGGTGTTTGCCACTGCTTTTCGAACAGCCCTGGCAGCACAGGGAATACAATCAGAGTTATTTGTTTATATGCCTCGTAAGCTGGGAGCCTGGCGTGATGCTGTTTTCCTGGAAGAGCTGGATTTTGTTATGAAGATAAAAAGGAGATCAAAAACCTATTTCCTGGAGGCCTTCAACAATTTCGATGCTTTTGGCTCTCCTTATTCCTACCTGGAATCAGTAGAAGGGTATAGCATTGGATATGATGAGCCGAATAAATATTATCGTACACCGGGACCGACAAGCACCTTTAATGATAATTTGGACAGGCAGGAGTACACCGTGCGATTTACAGATGCCATGGATGTGATCAATATAGACCGGATAACTTCTCTGACAGGTCTTGAAAAGGGAGACAGGATTGGAGTTGCCAATCTTGACCGTGAATACCTTGCCAGGGATTTTGAGAAATACTATAATGCCCCCAGCCAAAAGAAAGGTAGCAAGAAGAAGGAAGATGAGGTGATGGACATTGAAACATCAACAGGATATAATAATGAGGGTAAGGATGAGCGAATAAAAGAAAGAAAGGAGTTGATGGAAAATGAAGTAAAGCGCCTGTTTGATCTCGATAAATACAATGATGTGGAATTGATCAGTGATGGACGATTTGGAGATTCAGCCATGCTCAAGTTCAGGGAAAGCTTCTCGCTGAAAAAGCTGATTAGTCGGGCTGGTCGGAATTATATATTTGAAGCTGGCAAGTTAATTGGTGCACAGATCAAATTGGAGCAAAGTGAATTGACAGCCAGGCAAACTGATATCTGGTTATCCAACGAGCGCACCATTGAAAATAATATCACGGTCATGATCCCTGCCGGTTATTCCGTGGATGCACTGGAAGATCTGAATATGTCTGTAGATAATGAAAGCGGAAGCTTTACCAGCACTGCCAAAACCGAAGGGGATAAACTGGTTATAAGTACGAAGAAAATCTATAAAAAGAATTTCGATAAAAAAGAAGCCTGGTCTAATTATGTAGCTTTTCTTGAGCCGGCGTATAAATTCAGTCAATTGAAGGTGGTGCTGAAGAAAAAGTAAGTTCAGTAACTTTGCTTCCAATTATGAAACTTACTTTATACCAGGTTGACGCGTTCACCAATAAATTGTTTGGCGGAAATCCAGCCGCCGTGGTTCCCCTTCAGCAATGGATAGCTGAAGGGCTAATGCAAAAGCTGGCCATGGAGAATAACCTGGCAGAAACCGTGTATTTCGTTCCTTCTGATAAAAAGGGAGTGGATTATGATATCCGGTGGTTTACGCCGAACATTGAGATCAATCTATGTGGTCATGCCACGCTGGCTTCTGCCTATACGATCTTCAATATCCTGGAAGAAAAAAAGAAGACCGTTACTTTCTCTTCCAAAAGTGGTCTGCTCACTGTAAAAAAGAAAAAAGATATACTGGAAATGGATTTCCCATCCTGGAAGCCGGAAAGAATCGACAATTATCATCCCGGTTTGGCGGATGCTCTTGGGGTAAAGGAAATACTCGGCGTATATAAATACAGAGACCTGCTTGTTGAATTGAATACAGAAGAAGAGGTTCGCCGTGTAACACCTGATTTCACACTTTTAAAAGGAATTGGAGCACCAGTGTGCATTACTGCACCCGGTAAAGATGTGGATTTTGTATCCCGCTTTTTTGCTCCAGCTGAAGGCATAGATGAAGATCCGGTAACGGGATCGGCCCATTCCATGCTGACTCCCTTCTGGAGTGAAAAGTTGGGAAAGAATGCCATGCAGGCCAGGCAGGTGTCCCAACGTGGAGGAGAATTATGGGTAGAACAGCATGGGGATCGGGTGATCATAGCCTGTCAGTGTGTATTCTACATGAAAGGAAAGTTTGAGATATAAATCCCATGCTTTAAGCAAAAGGGTAAAACTAAAAGTTTGAAATCTGAGTTTTAGCTGTAATTTTCGTACGCCTTTCCTGTGGTTTTAAACCATAACCAATGTGCCTATCCTTTGTACGAAGAATACCCGCTATTATCCTGTGCATGCTTTTTCTGTATACAGTCCATGCGCAAAAGAACGGCACTACTCCTGACAGTATCCAGATAGATCATCTTCTTCAGCAATCTGAACAGCTTTCTGATAAGGCAGCTTATGATTCTGCACTCAGTCTTGCAAAAAAGGGATTGCAGATTTCACGACAAATCAATTATCGGCTTGGCGAAGCCAGGGCTTATGACCGCCTGGGGGAAACACTGGTAAAGATGGGTCAGATGAATGAGGTTCATCTATACGATTCACTGGTGATGCCCCTGGCCAAAGGGTTGAATGATACCACACTCATTATTAATGCAGATAACCGTTCAGGTATTTATTATACGGAAAGGGGCATGATAAAGGAAGGCCATGAAAGGTTTATGCACGCACTTGATATAAGACTGGAGAAGGCGCAAACCATAAAAACCGCAGAGGTCTATAGTAATCTCGCTTCTCTATTTATGGCGGTTGGAAATAAGGACAAGGCCATGGAATGGTTCTTCAAGGCTCTTCGCATTTATGAACTGTACAATAATGAAACAGGGCAGGGCGAAACATATAGCAACATCTCTTCGGTGTATTACCTGATGGGAAAAGTAGATGATGCGATTGATTACCAGAAGAAAAGTATCTATTTCCGCGAAAGACAGAATGATCTTCCCGGCCTGGTAAATACTCAGACTAATATTGGACAGCTATATATTCTGAAGGATTCTTTTCCCCGCGCCTTGTATTACCTGCAAAGAGCAGTAAACAGTGCAGAACAGCTCAATAGTCCCCGGCTGATGGGTACCGCTTATTCTGGAATAGCTTCTTATTATAGTCGGTCTAAGGATTATAAGGCTGCGCTCTCCTGGCAATCCAGGGCTATTGCAATATTTGAAAAGGCGGATAACAAGCCGATGCTTTCCCGGCTTTATGTGGCAGCCGGAATGACAGCCAATGCAGCCAATGACTCCCTTTCTGCTGTTAATTATTATAACAAGGCCCTTGAGCTTTCCAGGCAACTGGCCAATAAGGAAAATATCAGTAATGCATATGACAAGCTTTCGAGTTTTTACCTGACACATGCCCAGTACAAGGATGCTTACGATAACTACAAAAAATTTATAACCTACCGGGATAGTATCAAGGACCTTAGTACACTTTCACGCATTGAAGAGATACGTACCCAATACCAGACTGAAAAAAAGGATAACGAGATCAATCAGCTGAAAACGCAGGAACGGATCCGTCAGCTGGAAATAGAAAAACAGAAGGCTATTATATCCGGGAACAAACTGGTGGCAAAACAGAAAGAGGATGAGATCCAGTTACTTTCTCAACAGCAGGAATTGCGGGATAGCCGCATTCAGCAGCAGGAAAAGGAATTGGAAAAGCAGATTCTTTTGGCCAAGAACACGCAGCAGGAACTCCTGCTTGCAGAACAGCAGAAGCTGATCAAGGATAAACAATTACAAAGTCAGGCTTTATTGCGTAATCTGATCATTGGTGGGGTACTGCTGATGGGAATACTGGGTTTTGTGCTATTCAATCGCTATCAGCTGAAGAAAAAATTGCAGCAGCAGAATGAATTGCTGGCGGTGCGGAATAATATTGCCAAAGACCTTCATGATGAGATTGGATCAACCCTTACCAGCATTAAGATATTGTCTGAAGTGTCAAAGAGTAATCTTGAGAAGGACCATCAGAAGGCCTCCAGTCTGTTGAACAAGATCACTGAGCAATCTTCGCAAATGCAGCAGGGAATGAGTGATATTATCTGGGCCATCAAGCCCGATAATGACCGTTTGGAGAATATGCTCGTCAGGATGCGTGAATACGCCAGTCATACCCTGGAATCAAAGGATATTACCGCTGTATTCTATGTGGATGAAAAGGTATT
>Ga0136846_1234387_pt1 | contig 21977 bp, 24 predicted proteins | sample HopSoiMetagenom2_FD_96841 | JGI IMG/M metagenome (GOLD analysis project Ga0136846, IMG submission 96841) | Grasslands soil microbial communities from Hopland, California, USA - 2 Assembly 2016 (version 4) | ecosystem: Environmental > Terrestrial > Soil > Grasslands | place: USA: Hopland... | reverse complement strand
TTCGGCTTCCATCCGCCACGGCCCATGCTGCGGCCAACAATAGGGAGCGGACTGATCGTTTCATGGGCCGGAATGCGAGGCATCGTTTCACTGGCAGCGGCAGTGGCATTGCCGGCGTCGTTTCCATTTCGCAACCTGATCGTGCTGACTGCATTTGCAGTTGTGCTGGGAACGCTGGTCATCCAGGGACTCACTCTCAAGCCTCTGCTGCGCGCGCTTAATCTGCAGGATGATGATCCGGTGGGCCGCGAGGTAATCGCGGCGCGCGAACGGGCTTTGTCTGCGGGGCTGGCACTCTTCGAGGGGGATGGATCGGCCATTGCAGAGGCGGTAAAACATGAGTTCAGGGCGCATCTGTCGCATGAGGAAAACAAGAGTGATGAAGCTGCAAATGTCGCCGCGAGCGACGTTTACCGTGAAGCGCTGGAGGCGGCACGGCAGGCGGTTCTGGCAATGCGGGCCAACTACGAAATCGGCGACGATGCCTTTCACCGCATGGAGGAAGAGCTGGACTGGCTGGAGATGGCGGTCGGCAGAAAGCTGGAGTAGAAGCGAGGATTGCGTTTGGATAGCACTGCAGATCCCTCTGCGCTCGGGATGTAAGAGTTAAGAGTGTAGACGTCTGCCCGCGACTACGGATGTGCGACGCCGGGAGGATATGGGCGTTTCGAAGTGTCCCAGTAAATTGCGTGGCCGAGCGAACGGAGACGACTTACTTCGTCCTGGCTCAGCGGAGTTAAGGATTGTCCGAGCTTGACGCTAATCGCGCGCATGTATCGATCGAACCCGGGGCGCGAAAAGATTGCGGTCAAGTGAATCGGGGTAGCTGGCGTTTGTTACAGCTTCTCGAAGAACAGGCAAATCGCTTCAATCCCACGGTAGAAATTTGGGATGTGAAATTTTTCGTTCGGGGCGTGCAGGTTGTCGTCGGGCAGGCCGAAGCCCATCATGACAGAGGGGATCTTCAAGACGTCCTGAAAATCGGTAACGATGGGAATGGAGCCGCCTGAACGGATGAAGACCGTGTCTTTCTGAAAGACGTCGCGCATCGCCTCGGTGGCGGCCTTTATGTATTTATTATCGGTGCCGACCACGCAGGCCGGGCCTTTGCTCCACACTTTGACGCTGGTCTGAATTCCCCTGGGAGTCAGTTTTTTCACGTAGGCTTTGAAGCGCTTCAGGATGTCACCGGGATTCTGATTGGGGACCAGACGCATGGAAACTTTCGCCGATGCCCTGGCGGGGATCACAGTCTTTGCTCCGGGAGCGGTGAATCCGCCGGGCATGCCGTGAACCTCGAGCGTAGGACGGGCCCAGGTGCGGTAGAGAACGGAAAATCCGGATTCACCGGTGAGGGCGGTGGATCCGACTTCGGTTTTGCGGAAGTGATCTTCATTGAAGGGAAGTTTTTTCCAGGCCTTCAGTTCCGCTGCATTTGGCGCCTTCACTTTTGAATAAAAACCCGGAATCAGCACGCGGCCTTTGGCGTCTTTTAATTTGCTGATGATTTCGATCAGGGCGAAAAACGGGTTGGGAGCAACCCCTCCGTACATGCCGGAGTGCAGATCGGTCCTGGCGCCAACCGCTTCAATTTCCGTATAAACCAAGCCGCGCAGTCCCACGCATAACGTCGGAAGATCCGGAGCAAACAGCTCGGTGTCGCAGACCAGGGCGAAGTCAGCTTTGAGTTTGGCTTTTTCTTTACGAACGTATTCGGCAATAGACTCGCCGCCGATCTCTTCTTCACCTTCAACCAGCACTTTAACGTTGATGGGCAGCTTGCCGTTGCCACTGTTCATGAGCGCTTCGAGGGCTTTGATCTCCATCCAGAGCTGGCCTTTGTCATCAACCGCGCCGCGAGCATAGACGTTGTTGTTGCGCTCCGCGGGCTCGAAGGGCGGAGTGATCCATTCATTGAGCGGGTCAGGAGGCTGAACGTCGTAGTGGGCGTACATCAGGACAGTCGGCTTGCCGGGAGCATTCAGCCAGTCGGCGTAAACCAGCGGATGGCCCTTGGTGGAGATGCTCTCAACATTCTGCATGCCGATTCGGCGAAGCTCGGAGGACACGAAGTCAGCGGCGCGGCGGACGTCATCCTTGTGTTCGCCTAGCGTACTGATGCTGGGAATGCGGAGCAGGTCTTTGAGTTCGTTGAGGAAGCGCTTTTGATTTTCGCGGGCGTAGCTGACGGCGGCGGAGGCCATGCGGGTCCTTTCTGGGTAAGAGTATATCGAAGCGCGGGCGAGTATTTACCACGAAGGGCACAAAGGTACGCGAACGAAGTTTTAAAGCGCGGAGCACGCCGAGGCAGAGCGCGCAGAGAAAGACCGCAGAGCACGCCGGGGCGATCAATGGAACCTTTTCAGAGTTGAAAGCGCATAGGAGAAAAAGCGGAGATGTCGTACTCCGGAGCCTGGCCGGAAATGACTGCCGCCATAATCTTTGCGCTAATGGGCGCCAGAAGAATTCCATCACGCAAGTGGCCGGTAGCAGCAAAGTAGCCAGGGATGCTTGTAGGGCCGAGAATGGGAAGGCGATCCGGAGTGCCGGGGCGCAGGCCCGCCCAGTCTTCAAGAATTCGACTGTGAGAGAGCGCGGGCACCAGGTCGATCGCGGCACGGTGCATGTGCTGAATGGTTTCGGGGACCGTGTGCTTGTCGTAACCGACATCTTCGACTGTGGCGCCGGCAAGCATGCGCCCATCACTGCGGGGTACGAGATAAATTTGTGAAGCGCGCACCGCGTGGCGGAGCAAATCCTTGGAATGGCCGACCAGCGACAGCATCTGTCCTTTAATAGGGCGGGTCGGGATTTTAAATGGTGGAAGCTGCGCAGCCCAGCAACCGGCGCAGTTCACGACTGTATGTGAAGCGTAAGTAGTGCTTTGAGTTCTCACGCCCGAGACGCGGCCGTCTGATACCAGCAGTTCCTGAACTTCATTGCCGGAAGTAACCGTCACGCCGCGATGGAATGCTGCCTTCAAGGCCGCGGCACAGAGCGCTCGCGGATCAACACTGCTTTCTTTGATCAGGAATGCAGGGCGGTTTATTTTCAGGGCTGGCTCGAGTTCTAAAAGGGCAGCATGGTCAAGCGGCTCGGCATCCCCCATGTCTTCGATGTTGTCAGCCACGTGGATAGTTCCGTGCTGGCGAAGATCGCACTTCAGTCCTGATTCATCCTGCAGTTCATGAACGAATTCAGGATACATGGCAGCACTGGCAGCAGCCAGGCTCCGCAGCGGCGGCAGAGTCTCTGCGCTGGCTCCGACCAGCATTCCAGCCGCGGCGTGGGACGACTCGCGCGCGGGTTCTCCGCGTTCAACAATCAGAACACTGGCTCCTCGCTTGCGCAGCTCAAAGGAAAGCGAGAGACCAATGATTCCGGCGCCGACAATGATCACGTCCCACGATTTCACATTGCAAATTGTAAAGGAGAATGGAGGATGGTTTTTACCGGGGGCAACTCAGACGAACAACTCAGACGAACAACGCAGATAAAAAATTCAGGTGCTAACGATTTCCAATTTACCTTCCGCCGAAGCATGCCATCGAAAGACCAACGGCACATGTTCAGCGGAGCCATTTGTGCTCCAAACCAAAAACCAGCTTTTAAGGAGAGCACATGTTTCATCATGTAAAAGAGTTACAGTTCAATGCACGCGTCTCCCAACCGGACCCCAAATTCGCCGGCTTGTTGCTGGAACAATTCGGCGGCGCAAACGGTGAGCTCTCGGCAGCACTCAATTATTTTCTGCAGGCATTTCCAGCAAGACAGCCCTATCCCGACAAGTACGACATGCTGATGGATATTGCGACCGAAGAGTTCAGCCACCTTGAAATTGTCGGCGCGACGATTCAGATGCTGCTCGGGCCGGTAAATGCCGAGTTGCAGGATGTTGGTACCAGCAAGGATCTCCACGCCAGAGCCGAGAATTCAGGATTAACTGGCCTGGTCAGCGGAGGAAAGGCGGGCAGAGAAGCATTTATTCACCAGGCACTGTCTCATCCTGAGTTCGTGATCAACGGTTGCGGGCCTCATCTCACGAACTGCCAGGGAGCACCCTGGACAGCAAATTACGTAAATGCAAACAGCGATTTGACGGTTGACCTGAGAACCGATATCGGCGCCGAGGCACGCGCGAAGATCGTTTATGAACAGCTGATGCAGTTCACAGACGATCCGCTGGTAAAAGAGTCGCTGATGTTCCTTATGACGCGCGAGATCGCACACATGCAGATGTTCCAGGCGGCGCTGGAGAGTATTCAGCCGAATTTCCCGCCGGCCATTCTGGAGGGCGATCCGCGTTACACGCACGTGTACGCCAATATGTCGAACGGAGCGAGCGTTCGGGGGCCGTGGAACCAGGGACCGGGGCCTTGGGCCGACGGGCAGGAGTGGCAGTACGTTGAGGACCCCATCGGGTCGGTCCGGCAAACCAATGGATTGCTGAATTTGCCGAACCAGCCGAAATCGCAAACCAACGTTCAGGAGAGAGATAGTCAACTCTCCCGTGAAAGGAAGCAGGAAATCAGCCAGGCACTTCCGAGCGGCCAAAACCAATGGTCTTCGTATCCGCAGAAGAGCGTGGAAAGTCCGCTGAGAAAGGCGAGCTGAAGGTTTTCGTTCTGCGAGGCCGGCGCTTAGGCGCCGGCCTTTTTGCTCCGCGCGTTATAACTTCTTTAAAAAGTCGATGATCTCCGGGCCGAGCCAGTCCTGCGGTCCAATAAACTTGCGGCGCACTATGCCGTCTCGATCGATGATGTAGGTTTCCGGCCACTTGGAAGTGCCGTACAGGTTTGCGCTCGTCTTCTGAGGATCGCGAATGGTGGTGAGGGTAACGTTGTGGTCTTTTAGAAATTGACGGTAAGCCTGCTCGTCGTCGTCGATGCTTACGGCAACAACTTCCACGCCGTTTGAGCCAAGCTTCTGCTGCATTTGCACCAGCGAAGGCATCTCTTCCACACAGGGCGGACACCAGGTGGCCCAAAAATTAAGCACCACGGTTTTTCCCCGGAACTGGCTAAGGGTCAGTGAGCGGCCGGCATCCTGCACCGTGAAATCAGGCGCAGGGGAACCGATGTGCGGGGGACGGCTGCCGCTGTAACAGCTGACCAGGCAGAGGGTTAAGAGAAGTGCAAGCAGGGAAGCGCGGACCACATAGCTATAATAAACAATTCAGGATATGGCGTCGCAGCAGGGTCTCCAGATTTCAGCGATTGTGCCGGCACGCAATGAAGAGGCGTGCCTGGGAACGTGTCTGGAATCTATGGTTGCACAGGACGGAGTGCAGTTTGAGGTAATCGTTGTAGATGACGGGTCGAGCGACCGAACTGCTGAGATTGCGAGATCGTTCGCGGGCGTGCAGCTGATTCAGGCCGGAGAACTGTCCGCCGAATGGACAGGCAAGAACAACGCCATGGCCGCTGGCGCGAGAGTCGCGACCGGGAAGTGGCTGCTGTTCACCGACGCTGACACGTTTCACAAACCCGGATCGCTGGCGCGTGCCGTTAGCGAGGCTGAAGAGCGTGGGGCCGCGCTGCTTTCTTATTCGCCAGAGCAGGAAGTTCATGGATTTTGGCAGAAGGCTGTGATGCCGGTGATCTTTGCGGAACTGGCGGGAGTCTATCCGCCCGCCAAGGTGAGCGATCCGGCTTCCCCGATTGCGGCAGCGAACGGGCAGTATCTGATGATCTCGCGCGAAGCGTACGACGCGGTTGGTGGACACACACGAATTGCCGGCGATCTTCTGGAGGATGTGGGGCTGGCGCGATTGGTGAAGTCTTCAGGGCGAAAGATATTCTTTCGATACGGCGGTGATGCGGTGCGGACACGGATGTATCGCAGCTTCGCGCAGATGAAGGAAGGCTGGACGAAGAATCTGGCGTTGCTGTTTGCCAGGCCCCGGCAGCTGGCACTGCGCCGGGCCGCAGAGTTCGCGGTGATTGTGGTAAGCGGGACGACAGGTATCACAATGTTGCTGGCGCGTCGGTTTGATGCGGGCTCTGTCATTTTGGCAGCAGGAGTGGCCGCCTGCTTGTGGATATGGATCCGGATCCGGCGGGCCAATTTTTCACGGCTTACCAGTCTGTTTGCGATCATGGGCTTGCCGATTTTTGCGTACTTGCTACAGCGATCGAGTACCGTGCATCACGAAGGAAGGGTGCTTTGGAAAGGCAGGAGTTACGGTGAAAGATTGGAGCACGAGCCGCAGGTGAAGCCGGTCAGGTTCTAAGAATTGTGCGGGCGGCTGAAGCCGAGCCCTGGCACGAACTATGATTGCGAGCTCATAACTGAATACGAACCAGATGGTCTACCTCACCCGCAAAGCTGAGTTTGCTGCGTCGCACTACTATCACAATCCGGAGCTTTCTCAGGAAGAGAACCAGCGACTCTTTGGCAAATGCAACAACCCGAATGGACACGGGCACAACTACGTGCTCGAGGTCACGGTGAAAGGCGAGGTCGATCCGCGCTCGGGATTCGTGGTCGACCTGAAGCAGCTCAAGGAAACCATGAACAGGGAAGTGCTGGATGCAATGGACCATCGCTTTCTGAACAAGGAAGTGCCGGAGTTTGCGAAGAAGATTCCGACCACCGAGAACGTCGCGATTGCAATCTGGCAACGCCTCGCGCCCAAGTTGACGACCGCTCGCTTACATCGCGTGCGGGTGTATGAGAATCCCGATCTGTTCGTGGACTTTTATGGTGACGAGTGAACAAATTTGATACTCAAGACATTGAACCACAATTCCATGATTGTCTACCTCACCCGCCGCTACCGTTTTTCGGCCTCGCACAGGCTGCACAATGAGGCCATGTCTGAAACCGAGAACCGCGAGACTTACGGCAAGTGCAACAATCCCTATGGCCACGGACACAATTACTTTCTTGAAGTTACGGTGAGCGGACCAGTGAATGTAACCACCGGGATGGTTTGCAATCTAATTGATTTAGACGGATTCGTTCATCGGGAGGTGCTGGCGAGGTTTGATGTTCAGAACCTGAATTTGCTCCCGGAGTTCGCACAAGAGGTTCCTACGACTGAGAACTTATGCTCGGCCATTCATGACATTTTGAAGCGTGGCTTCAGTTGCGCTCATCTGGAAAAGGTGAGAATCGAAGAGACAATGATGAATTCGTTCGAAATCGGGTCATTCATGCGATGAAACAAACTACTGAACCAGCCACGTTAACCAGCGCCAGCTTTGAAGATCTGATACGCGAAATGCTTGTCCGGCTGGGCGAAGATGCCGGCCGGGAAGGATTGGTGCGTACTCCGGAGCGTGTTCACAAAGCATTTCAGTTTCTGACCAAGGGCTATAACGAAGATCCGGAAGCGTTGCTCAAGAAAGCGCTGTTTACGGTGACCTACGATGAAATGGTTATCGTTAAAGATGTAGAGATGTTCAGTCTGTGCGAGCACCACATGCTGCCATTCTTTGGCAAAGTGCACGTGGCCTATATCCCGAAGGGGAGAGTAATCGGGCTGAGTAAAATCCCTCGCCTGATTGAAATCTTTTCGCGGCGGCTGCAGATCCAGGAGCGCCTGACCACGCAGATTGCGGAAACCATTCAGAAAGCGATCGATCCCCAGGGTGTCGGGGTGGTGATTGAGGCGCGCCATCTGTGCATGATGATGCGTGGGGTCGAAAAGCAACATTCTGCGGCGGTGACCTCCTCGATGCTGGGATGCTTCCGCAATGAGCAGGAAACCCGCAGCGAATTTCTGTCATTGATTCGCAACCGGCCTAACGGCGTCTAGCGCAGCACCCGCTTGCAACTCATGAATAAAAACCAGCACGCCAGCTTGCGTGGACAGGTCGTCCTGATCACTGGCGGTGCAAAGGGAATCGGCCTGGCTGTGGCGCGCGCGTTCGCATCGGAGGGCTGCAAGCTGGTGTTAGCCGGGCGCGATGAAAAAGCTTTGACGAAGGCTGGAAGGGAACTCGCCCGTGACGTAGAGGTTCTGACACGCGCCTGTGATGTGCGCGATTCCATTTCAGTTCAGGAACTGATGGCGGCCATCGAGGGCAAATACCATCGGTTAGACATTCTGATCAACAACGCCGGCGTCGGGCATGAGAACCAAGCCGTCGCAGAGCTTGCACCGGCGGCCTGGCGCGAGGTGATCGATACCAACCTGACGGGAATGTTTCTGGTCACACACTTCGCTTTGGCCCTGATGCAACCAGGCGGAGTAATCGTGAACAATCTCTCGATCGCGGCCAAACAGGTTTTCCCCGGGTCATCGGCTTACAACGCCTCAAAGCATGGTGCGCTCGGGTTAACCAACACCTTGCGGGAAGAGCTGCGGGGGAAGAGAATTCGCGTGATTGCGCTTCTGCCGGGCGCGACCGATACGGCAATCTGGAATACGATTTGGCCGGAGGCTCCGCGGCGAAAGATGATGAAGCCGGAGACAGTGGCCAGCGCGGTGGTGAGCGCGATCAAGTTGCCTGCGGAAAGTACAGTGGAGGAACTGGTGATACTGCCTTCCGCTGGTGCGCTATGAATGGGCAGGCGGACCAGAGTACCGCGCACATAAGCTACCAGGTTCCGTAGCGGTTCCGCCCTTTCCGCTGGGGGAAGATTTTGATCAGCAGAATTCCGGCAACAAAGCCGCCGACATGCGCCCAAAAGGCGACGCCGCCAGTGCTCTGATTGGTGTAGGCGATGGAGGTTGCAGCGCCGCTGAAGAATTGCACGATAAACCAGTAGCCAAGAACAATCCAGGCGGGCAGCCACCAGAAGGTAAAAAATACGATCAGCGGCACAATGGTCAGGACGCGGGAGCGAGGATAAAGCACGAAGTACGCTCCCATTACGCCCGCGATTGCTCCGCTGGCGCCCACGCTGGGCACATTGGACCCAAGGTTGAGCAGGATATGCGTGAACGAGGCGGCAAAGCCGCAGATCAGGTAAAAAGCCAGATACGTGCCATGTCCCAGTCGATCTTCGATATTGTCGCCGAAAATGTAAAGCGCCCACATGTTGCCGATGATGTGCAGCCACGAGCCATGCAGGAACATCGAGGTAAGGATCGAAAGCAGACCTGCAGCAAGGCTGGCATGAGCGTTGCCTTCTAAAGCGTGCGTGAAATAGCTGGGAACTACACCGAATTCGTCAATAAACGCGTTCAGGGCGCGCGGATTATTGCTGCCTATCGAGAGCTCAAAAAGAAACGCGATTACATTCAGCCCGATAATGAAATAATTCAAATAAGGCGTGCTGAAGCGCGGCTGATCATCGCGAATGGGAATCATGGTCCAGGAAAAACTGCGGGCTGCAATCCAAAATAGCAGAAAGCCGGAACTGAGCGGCGTGCTGGTGATCGACAAGCCCGCCGGCATGACCTCGCACGACGTGGTCAACCGGGTGCGGCGAACGCTCGGACAAAGATCCGTGGGTCATCTTGGAACCCTCGATCCGCTGGCTACCGGTGTATTGCCGCTGGTTGTGGGCCACTGTACGCGGCTGGCGCAGTTCTATACCAAGTCCGAAAAGAGCTATGAAGGTGTGATTCGATTTGGATTTGAGACTGACACCTACGATGCCGAAGGCGAACGGACCAGCGAGGTCGCTGAAGTTAACGTAACACTTGAAGAGCTGCAACGGTGGGCGACAACTTTCGAAGGAGCCATTGAGCAGATACCGCCTCCGTTCTCGGCCAAGAAAATCGCCGGTACGCCTGCCTATAAACTAGCCCGCAAGAATAAAGATGTAGAACTGCGCCCTGTAACCGTGGAGATCAAGCAGTTCGAGATTAACGAGCTGCACAATGATCGCGCATCATTTTACGCCCGGGTCGGTTCGGGGACTTATATGCGCTCAGCTGCTCACGACCTCGGCCGGCAGCTGGGCTTTGGCGCGCACCTGGAATCGCTGCGGCGGACATCGGCGGCGGAATTCGATCTGAGCGACGCTCATACACTGGAGGGCGCCGAATTGCTGGCGCGGTCAGAAAATTTCGACGATCTATTTGTGCATCCGCGAAGGCTTCTGCCGCATATGCCTGCGGTCACCGCCAATGAAGAAATGGCTGCAAAAATCGCTTACGGCCGCTCTGTCAATCTTCCAGAGCTTTCAAACGCCAAACTGGTTAAAGTTTTCTGCGGGCAAAGGGAACTGATCGCCATCGCGACCCGTGTGGCGGGCACACTCTTCCATCCGGGTATCGTTCTCGCCGGAAGGTCGAATTCTGCAGCGCTGGTCAGCACTTAAGCTTTTATTGCAGCATGGGCGAGCAGCAGGGCTTCTGCACGGGCTTGGGCTCCATGAGTTCGACCCGCGTGAGATTTGGATCGTACATGTTGAACTGCCACTTGCCGTCACGCCCGATCTGCGGCTTCTCGTCTGCCTTGTAGCCCCGTTTCAAAGCACTCCGGTACCCGGCCTTGATAGAAGGCACACCAAGAGCAAAGTGGTGCATAATGCCCAGTTCCTTCGGATCCGGATTGTGCACGTTCAGCATGTATTCCAGCCAGTCGGTGCCGTCAGGAACCCGCATATCCACCCAATCCGTTTCTGTATCTTTCATTCCGCCGTGCCAGATCTCGTGAAAGCCAAGAACATCCTTGTAGAAATGGTCCGCCGCGGCGCGGTCATTCACAACCACACCCACGTGAATGATACGTTCAGAGATACGCGTGTCAGGCAGGTGCTTGCCGAAGTCTTTGCTGTGCAGTGAGCCTGGGCGAAATTCGACGAACTCGACAGTGTGCCCGTCGGGGTCGGTGACATCAAACCCACGATTACCATCGAGCATCGGTTCAAGCTTCTCGGGAACTTTGACTCCACAGCTGGCCAGATATGCGCGCAACTGCTCGGCTTGGGTGGTCTCAAATGAGATGTGCGATAGCCGGTCCCGTTTGGGGTCGTTTAACTCCGGAAAAACTTCAATGAATTGATGGTCGTTTACTTTGAAATAAGTCAGCAACAAGCCGGAGCCGTGCGGATTGTCGAGGCTGAACGGTTCAGCGAAGCCTAGTATCCCCGTATAGAACTTACGAGCGGCAGCCAGATTGTCGGTACGAAGGCCGATATGCGCTACGCCGACAATCTTGGGCCTGCGCGGGTTGGTTTGTGAATAGGCGGGGCTTACCAGCAGGCAGATAATAAGCAAGCGGTTGATCATTTGCGGGAAATCATCCGCGGGAGATCATCCGCGGCACTGGGGCGCATGTCAAGGCGGATGCACAACGTCCGATAACAGATATTATGTAAAGTGGCCAGGATGCTAAGAACGATGTTCCGTGGTCAGGCCACTACATCTTGTAACGCCCGAGGTCTTCATCGTTCAGGCCTTCCAGCCATTTGCGCAGTTCTTCGCTGGTCACCCGGTCGGACATGTTGGCTACCAGTTTGGAGTTCTTCAGGACTTCTTCGTCGACAAAGATTGGGCAATCCATTCGGAGGGCCAGGGCCAGTGCATCCGACGGCCGCGAGTCAATGCTGATGATCTGACCGTTGCGCTGCAGCCAGATCACGGCATAAAAAGTATCTTCCTTCAGTTCGGTTACCACTACCTTGTGGACCTGGGTTTCCAGGCCAACCAGCAGGTTCTTCAGCAGGTCGTGGGTCATGGGACGGGGCGGATTCACTTTCTCGATCTCGAGTGCGATCGCATTCGCTTCATAGACCCCCACCCATATGGGCAGTACGGTATCGCTATTGGTCTCTTTAAGCACCACGATGGGCATCTGGGTAACCGGGTCCATCATCAGCCCGCGAATTTTCATTTCGATTTCCATCGTGGTCTCCCAAGTGAACTTTTGATGCTTGCTTTTGCTAGGCGCTCACCATTTCCCCCAACAGGCTGTTTGGAAACACCGCGGTCGTAAGCACCCGAACATAGCTGCCGGACTCCGGAAGCACGCCCTCAGGTGCGGTGAAATTCAGGGTCTTGTTCTGCGAAGTACGGCCGATCCACTGTTGCCGAGTCGGGTTTCTTCCTTCAACCATCACCTCATATTGCTGTCCTAAATGCCTTTGATTGCATCGTTTCTGAATCTGTTTCTGGAATTCGAGTAAAGCATTGAGTCGCCGGCTCTTCTCCTCTTCGGGCACTGCGTCCTCCAGCCCAAGAGCGGGGGTATTGGGACGAGGCGAGTACTTGAAGCCGAATACGCCCTCGAATTCAACCTCGCGCAGCAATGAAAGCGTATGTTCGAAATCAGCTTCGGTCTCGCCCGGGAAGCCGACGATTATGTCGGTGGTGATGCTGAGTTCCCTTCTGCATGCCTTCATCCAGGCGATTCGCTCAAGATATTGATCGCGCGTGTAAAGACGCTGCATCGCCTGCAGAACCCTGGTTGAGCCACTCTGGACAGGGAGGTGGACGTGATCGCAAAGCGCAGGCGTGGCCGCAATGGCATCAACAATGTCCCGTCCGAAATCGCGCGGGTGCGAAGTGGTGAAGCGGACCCGGCGGATGCCCGTCACTTGGCCAACTGCTGTCAGCAATTGCGCGAATGACATCTTCCCTGCCGGGTCGCAGTACGAGTTCACGTTTTGGCCGAGCAGTTGGATTTCCGTGTAACCGAGATCGGCCATCTGGCGAGCTTCGTTCAGAACGGATTCCGAGGTCCGGCTGCGTTCCTTGCCGCGGGTAAAGGGCACGACGCAGTAGGCGCAAAATTTATCGCACCCCTCGATAATGGTGATGTAGCCGCGGTATGGATTGGTGCGCGAGGTGAACTCGGTCTCGAAGCATTCGTCGGTTTGGCGGTCATCGAGACCTGTAACACGATTCTCCCCTGCCTCGATTTGAATCAGCATCTGCGGCAGATTTCTGTAAGAAGCCGAACCACAGACTAATGAAACGTGCGGTGCGCGCTCGAAAATCTTCTCGCCCTCCTGCTGCGCAACGCAGCCAAGCACGCCGAAGCGTTTTCCCTGGGCCTGCAGTTTCTTGTAATCGGCCAGGCGGTGAAAGACTTTTTGCTCTGCTTTATCGCGTATGGAGCAGGTGTTGTAGAGGATCAGCCCGGCTTCTTCCACCGTCTCGACCTGGCGATAGCCCTGGGTTAGCAGCGTGCCCACGACCTTTTCTGAGTCGTGTGCATTCATCTGACAGCCAAATGTTTCGAGGTAGAACGTCTTGGGAGGCTCGGGCGACATCTGCACCTTCAGTATAACTCCACTGGCAAGGCATGCCTGAGCCGCGCGCGGTGATTCCCTGCCCTGCAACGCGTAAAAAAATCTCCTCAGTTTTTCCACAAGCGGATATGCAAAATCCCTTGACTGACGCAGGTTTCACCAAATCGGCTGCCTGTCAACTTTGTTACTTCAGGGCGGTTCGGAGATAAGGAAAGATTCAGCACACAAATCGTTGACAAAAATTTTCCTGGGACTAGAATACGCGACGTTTTCCGACGGTAAAATTCTGTAATGAACACTCACTTACTCGATCCCGTCCTGCTGCACACGGATTTCCCGGAACTCGAACTTCACGCCAGCGGCAAGGTCCGCGACGTTTATACGGTCGGCGCCGATCAGTTGCTGTTCGTTGCCACGGATCGTATCTCGGCGTTCGATTACGTACTGGCCACCGGCATTCCCCACAAGGGCCGGGTGCTCACCCAGATTTCACTGTTCTGGTTTGACTACCTTCGCGACCTTGTCCCTAATCACATGATTACCGCCGATATAGTGCGCTACCCCGAGCCGCTGCAACGCTATGCCGAGCAGCTGCGCGGAAGGTCTATGCTGGTGATGCGCGCTGAGATGTTTCCGGTAGAGTGCGTGGTGCGTGGGTATATCTCCGGTTCAGCCTGGAAGGAGTACAAGGCGAGTGGGCAGGTATGCGGAATCAGACTGCCAGCCGGGCTTAAGGAATCAGATCAGTTGCCAGAGCCCGTATTTACGCCCGCCACCAAGGCGACTACCGGCCATGATGAGAACATTTCGTTCGAAGAGATGATTAAGCTGGTTGGCAGTGAGGTTGCGCAGCAGCTGAAGGAAAAGAGTATCGCCATATATTCCAAGGCGGCGGCTTACGCCAGAGAGAAAGGAATTATCATCGCCGATACGAAATTTGAATTTGGCCGCACCGCACAGGGGATCACCCTGGCTGATGAGGTGCTGACGCCGGACTCTTCACGTTTCTGGCCGGCCGACAAGTACACGCCCGGTATGGCGCAGGAATCGTTTGACAAGCAATACGTTCGTGACTATCTGGAAGAGATTAAGTGGAATAAACAACCGCCTGCGCCTGCGCTCCCGGATGAGGTGGCACGCAGGACCAGCGAAAAATACGTGGAGGCTTATCATCAGCTCACCGGACGCGAGCTGGATGTCTAGACAATTCTACGGACAAATTCGATGAATGCGGCCGACTGGATCATTGTGGTGGTCATTCTGATGTCTACGGTCCAGGCAGCGGCGTCAGGATTCTTCCAGGAAGCTTTTGGCATTGCGGGACTGTTTTTCGGGTATGTTATCGCGGCATGGCAGTATCACCGGTTGGGGTTGTGGCTAGGTAATTATTTGAAAAGTCCGGAACTGGCCGACAGCGCCGGCTTTCTGGCGATTTTTCTGCTGGTCATGATGCTGGCGGGGATCGCCGGACGAGTGGCGCGCTGGTCGATCAAGAAAACGGGTTTGAGTTTTCTGGACCGGCTGCTGGGCGGCGTGCTCGGTTTTGCGCGTGGCTGCCTGATGGTGGCCATCGTGCTGATGAGCATAACCTCCTTTACGCCGGCCGCCAGATGGCTGACAGGTTCGGAACTGGCGCCGTATTTCTTGGTGGTGGGCAGGGCGGCCATTTGGGTGGCGCCTTCCGAACTTCGGGCCCGTTTTTATCAGGGCTTAGATTTCCTGCATCGAAGCGGGCAAGCCGCAGGTGGACGATGACGTGGCAACCTGGCGATCGCTGAACGCATAAAAGTACCGCCAGACGTTCAAAAGAAAGAGAGCGAACGTGAGAGATCAGCTGGAAGCATTGATCACACAGATGTACCGAAGCAACATCCTCTATGCGGAAGCAGTCCGCGAGTTCAAGAAGAAGTTCATCCAGACGGTGCTGCAGGAGAACAAGGGGAACCAGTGCCGCGCCGCCCGCGAATTGGGGATGCACCGCAATACATTGAGCCGGACGATAACCGAGCTGAAAATCGATGTGCGGCAGTTGAGGGACGGGGTAAGGCGTCCGCCACGCAGCGCGCGCGCCGCATCGCCCTATGAGAAGAAGGCGATTCGCTGAGAGAGATCCCCAAAAAAATTAAAACCCCGAGAACCGTTTTGCTCAACTTGCTGGCTCAACGTCTCTCGAGGTTTCTGGCTTACAGAAAACAGGTTCGCATAGCCTGATCGCCAAGCCAAGCGCCAAAAAACGCCAGCACTGCTTTACCATACTGCCAAAAAAACACAAAAAAAGAGACGGCCCTTTTGGGAGCCGTCACTTGGAATTAAGTTTGCTTCTACTGATGCTTAGCGGCCGGTCTACGCCGTACCGGTGGCTTATGGGTTGGGGCGGGAGCAGCCGCCTTGAGCAGGGTGCCATTCTCCATCTTCATCACGAAGGGACTCGGAGTATATGACACCGGGGTTCCTTCAAAATCAAGCGTCTGCCCTACTTTCGGCATCAGGGTGGCCGGAATTGCCTTCACCATAGTAAGGACAATATCAGCCCGCTTCTGCTCGATGTCATCAGAGCTGGCGGCGATCTCCAGTTCGGTGGGTGACACTTTCATCACCGTCCCTTCCATCTGCAGCGGAACGCTCTTGATAACGTTCCACACCTGGTCCTGTGCGGCCTGATCGCCGGCGGATAACACGAGTTCCCATTCGGCAAAACTTAACTTCTTGATGTCATCCGGGGTCTTGCCATTAACCAGCGCAGCAGCCTGCTCCGCCGGAGTGGGCGCCGGTTTGATCGCGAAACCGGAAGGCATGGTGGGATTCGCTTTGGCCTGCGAAAGCACATCCGTCCAGCCATCCTCGCCCCCGTGATACTTCGCATACTGCGACTTTGCGTAGCGCTCAATCTGTTGCTGGATCTGCGGATTCGGGGCTACGACGGAAGCGCGGGAAGCGTACCAGATTCCGTTGATCGAATCTGGTGGGGTCGCCTGCAGGTAGGCCAATGCAAGAGGATAAACCAGGCTGAAATCAGTGGGGCTTACATCGACGGCTGCACGAAGACTCTTGGCCGCCGTGGCGTAATCCTTGTTCTGAAGCGCGGAGATTCCGATCGCCGCATTGAAGATGCCGGAGAGCTGCGTCTTTTGCTTCTCAAAATCGGCATCGGACATGCCTTCAGGCTTAGTGAAGCTGGAAAGCGCCTGTAGTCCTTGCTGGCCATGCTGGCTGGCCTGAGTAAGTAACTGGGCCGCATTGGGGGCACCACCCTGAGCTTGTGTGCGCTCGGTGTAGGCCAGCAACGCCAGAGCCTTCACATTCTTCGCATCGACCTGCAGCAGCCGATTGGCAGCGTCCATCATTTTGGCGGCGTTATTCGTCTGCTGATACGTGCTCATCAGCAACTCCAGCGCGTCCGACTTCATAACGCTGTTCGGGTATTGGGTGAGGAACGCTTCCAGTCCGCTGACCTTGGCATTCGGGTCCTGCTGCTGCACCGCCCCTACGTATGCGTTGTACTCAGCAGGATCTTTGATTTCCTTCTTCTGCTGCTGAGGTTGGGCAGGTGCTCCAGGTTGCGCTGCGGGCTGAGCAGCCGGTTGGGCAGCGGGTTGCTGAGCAGATGCAATTGCCCCAAGCGCTAGCAACATCGCCACTAAAGTCTTCTTCATGCGGATGGCTCCTCGAAACTTTTATGGGAATTCGGCGACGCACATCGCACCCGGCTTCATTTCGCCCGTTCACCGGGGCTTCGGAAACTCAAGATTTTCTGCGAGTCGGTCCGAAAACCTTGACCCCTCACAGGCATCTCTAAGGCAGAAACGGCGTTTCCGGTGAGCCGGATTATAAGGATGCGTCCTCCGTTAGGCAAGTTTGCTATCAACACTCCCCTCGCCTCACTTGTTAAGATGCAAAACAGTGCAGGTGCGGGTGGTTACGGATGAGTCATACAATGCACAATCAAGCGCCAAATGTGAATGCAAGCTTAAATAAACAAATCGCGCTGGTTACCGGCGGCGGTCGCGGAATCGGCGCTGCCATTGCCCGCAAGCTGGCTGGGCTCGGAGCAACGGTTGTAATCTGCGGCCGGACCCGGCCTGCGCTCGAAACCACGAACGCTGCTATCAGCAGGATGGGTGGCCTCTCCGAGCTCGCGGTTTGCGACCTGACCAACCTGGACTCGGTCCAGAAACTCGCTGCCGAAGTGAAATCGAAATTCGGGCGCCTGGATATTCTGGTCAACAATGCCGGCGTGGGATCATTTCGCTCTCCCCTGCACGAAATGGCGCCGGATGCCTGGGATGTGGTTCTGAACACTAACCTGCGAGGTGTCTATTACTGCATTCGCAATTTCGCTTCCATGATGATTCAGGGCGGCGGTGGCCACATCATCAACATCTCTTCCCTGGCCGGAAAAAATCCGCTCCCGAACGGCGCGGCTTACGCCGCTTCCAAATGGGGGCTGAACGGATTGAGTTATTCGGTCGCCGAGGAATTACGCGGACACAATATCCGCGTGTCAGTCATTTGTCCCGGCTCAGTGCAGACCGACCTCAGCCCGCACGAAGGCAAGGATGCGAAAAAGATGCTGCAGCCCGACGACGTGGCGCACGCGGTGGAAATGCTGGTGACGCAAGCGCCGCAGTCGTTTGTCAGCGAAGTGCTGCTGCGGCCCACGCAGAAGCCGTAAGCTATTTCTTAAAGAGGTTCTCAAACGCGCGCCGCGCGTCGTTGGCGCTGCCCGCAACCGGGGTTGAAGTCTCTTTCTCCACCATCACCCGCATGGAGTAAAAGGTGCAGGCATTCTGCTTGTCCTTAGGCGAAATCCGGTTTGCAATCGGCTGCGTGCATTCCAGCCAGTTAGAAGTGTCGAAGTGCGTACACTGCTTGCAGGAATGGAGTTCGAAACCGCACTTGGAACAGCGGGCGTTCAGCTCGGCAGTAGCTTGCAGCACGCTTCCGCAATGGGAACAGCGCGATACAGTGCGCGTTCCGGGCATATTGATCGGGCGCGGGCCGAAGGTGTCTTTCTTTGCCGGCCGGTCCGAGGGGCCGCGCTTGGAGGCTTCCTGCTTGCCGTCCTGGTATCCGCGTTGCCGGTATTTACGGTCGGACACGTATTCTCCTGCCGGCCCACATTGTCTCTCGTATGGAACGCTGGGGCAAGCTGCTCAAGTTCGACCGCCCTGATCGCGAACTTATGCACGCCAGAAGCTTGAGCTCTCAAAATTGTACTTGCCTCATGCGCGATGCTACCATCCAAGGTTTACAATCATTCTGGAGGTTGCGTTTATGTCTGATCATGATGGCGGCAGCTTTCTCTGGTTTTTGGCCGGCTTGGGAGTAGGCACACTGGTCGGTGTTCTGTACGCGCCCCGCTCGGGTGATGAAACTCGCGACCAATGGCGGTCTAAAGCCGAAGAAGGTCGTGAATACATTCGAAATCGTGCGCGCGACGCGAAACAGCAGGCTTCCGACCTGGTTGACCGTGGCCGTGATGTGGTGACTCAGCAGAAGGAACAGTTCCGGTCGGCTTACGAAGCCGGACGCCAGGCATACCAGGAAAAGACGGCCAGCCCGGAAGGCGCCAAGAACGTTTGATCTAATGTGAAATTAGACATGGAAAACCTGCTGACAATTTCCATCGCGGTGACCTCGGCTGCAGTTGTGCTGCAGGCGTGCATCCTGGTAGCCATGTATCTGGCCATGCGCAAGAGCAGTCAACATTTTGAGGCGCTGGCCGAAGAGGTGAAAGGCAAAGTTCTGCCTACGGTGGATAACGCCAATACCATGTTGGCCGAAATCCGCCCCAAGCTGGACACGATCTTGACCAACGTCAGCGATTCTTCCACCGTGGTTCGCGAACAGATTCAGCGCATCGACGCAACTCTCAGTGACCTGGTGGATCGCTCACGTCTGCAGGTGATCCGCGCCGATGAAATGCTCACCCGCACTCTTGACAAGGTGGAAGAGACCACCGACGCGGTGCAGAAGACGGTAGTTTCGCCGGTGCGGCAGATTTCCGGCCTCGCGCATGGACTAGGCGTCGGGATCGAAGCCTTTCTCGGCAAGCGTCGCAAGCGCGAACCGGTAAGGGTGCCGCAGGACGAAATGTTTATCTGATCGCCCCTGCTACTTTCTGGTTCGCAGGATCATTTGCGTTCCGCTTTCCAGCTTTACATTTTGTTTCTGCGAGCTGAGAGTTGTTCCATCCGCGGCCTGCTGCATCGACATGTCTTCGAAACCAATTGCGCCCTTGCTGTCGGCAGTAAGCTGCGCGGGAACATTCGCGGCGGCCTGCGATGCGCCTGGATTATCCGAACCGCCGGCAGGCGCCGCGCCAGGATAGGAAGATCCTCCAGAAGGCGCGCCTGCACCCATATTCCCTGTTCGTGCAGCGGAACCGCCACCCGAATTACCACCCGCCGACATTCCGCTGTTCTGGTTCGCTGAGCTTCCGTTGCTTGCAGCAGCAAGTGCATTCTGCGGAGTATTCCTGCGCACTGCCTGAATTTCGGCGTCGAACGGCAATTCCTTGCCGTCTTTCATAGCCAGCTTCTCGAACACAATTCCTAGGCTTGAGCCAGGGTCTTCCTTGCTCTTCTGCTTCACCTCGGTCACATGCCCCACTACTTTCGTCCCCTTGGGAATAATCACTTCACCGGACTTCGATTGCAGATCGGCCGGGACCACCGCTTCCACTTTGTCGCCTGACTTCACTTTGTGCGCGTCCACGGTTTTCTGCAGCTCGGCAGGAATCATGGTTCCCGCAGGAAAGCGCATAGGCTGATTCTGCTGGCTATTTTGGGTTGAGGCCGCAGGCGGTTGCGCGGCGTCCTGCGCGAAAACGCTGGCACATAGCAATACGAGGGAAATCAAAATTGTTTTCATGATCGCTCCATGAATGTCTTAGCTGACAATTCGCCGGGGAGTTGGATGTGTTCCGGCCAGCGCGGGCTGTTTCAGGCAGAGGATTTTGTGGACGAAAACCGGCTAAACGATCCAGCCGCCGCCTACCACAATATCGCCCTGATAGAAGACGGAGGCCTGTCCGGGCGTGATTGCGCGTTGAGGCTGATCGAAGGTCACGAGAATCTGGTCATCGGCGGCCTTTTCAATCACCGCCGCAGCCGGCTCATGACGGTGGCGGATCTTAGCCGATACACGCAGCGGCGCCACGAGTTCCGAAATCGAGATCAGGTTGGTGCGCCGCACGATGAGAGTGCGTGAATAAAGCTCCTGCTCATTTCCGACAATTACTTCGCGTGAGTCTCCTTTAATCTGAAGCACGTACAGCGGAGAACCGGTGGCCACGCCCAGTCCCTTGCGCTGGCCGACCGTGAAATTGTGAATTCCGGCATGCTCGCCGATCACCTCGCCGGTGGTCGTGACCAACTCTCCTGCGGTATCGGGCAGAGCGTCGCCTTGGTCGGACAAGTAGGCATCTATGAACTTCTTATAATCTCCGCCCGGAACGAAGCAGATTTCCTGCGAATCGGGCTTTTCGGCAAGCGCCAGCCCATAACTGCGCGCCAACTCGCGAACCTGCGGCTTGGTCATATCCCCGAGCGGAAACAATGTGCGCGACAACTGTTCCTGGGTAAGTCCGAAAAGGAAATATGTCTGGTCCTTGCTGAAATCGGCAGGACGCTTCAGCAGCCATCGTCCACTTTCTTCGTCATGCTCGAGACGTGCGTAGTGGCCGGTGGCGACGGCTTCGGCGCCAATCTGCTGCGCTACCGTGATCAGCTGATCGAACTTCAGATGATTGTTGCAGAGGCTGCACGGAATCGGCGTGCGCCCGGAAACATAATCCTGTACGAACGGGCGCACGACCTCGCGTTCAAACCGCTCCTCATGGTTCACCACGTAATATGGAATTCCAATTCGCTCGGCCACACGGCGTGCATCGTAGACATCGTCGAGCGAGCAGCAGCGGCCCTGCACCGCCTCCGGCATGCCGGGATGAGACGCCAGCCGCCGCTGATTCCACAGCTGCATGGTCAAGCCGATGACGTTCTGGCCTTCGGCGCGCAGCATGGCCGCGACCGTCGAAGAATCAACTCCACCGGACATGGCAACCGCAATGGTGCGTGGATCGGGCATTTTCGCTCGATCAGCGACTATTGGCTGACCGTTTCTCTATTGTAAACGGGCGACAGGTCGCGCAGGCGGGCGACCGTGGGAGGAACCAGCTGTAGGGCGAAATCTATTTCGTTCTCCGTATTCTGCTTGCCCAGGCTGAAGCGCAGGCTCGCGCGCGCTCGATCTGCCGTAACCCCCATGGCGGTAAGCACGTGCGAAGGCTCAATCGCACCCGAAGAGCAGGCCGCGCCCGTAGACACTGCAAGGCCTTTAAGATCGAGCGCTATGACCAGCGCTTCGCCATCGATGTAGTCGAAAAAAACATTCGTGGTATTCGAAACGCGGGAAGCGCCTTCGCCGTTTACACCGGCCGAGCCCAATTCTGCCAACACAGCCTTTTCCAGCCGGTCGCGCAGCGCGCGCATTTTCTCGATACTGCCGTTGGTAAAACCCTCGGCAGCAAGTTCTGCGGCCTTTCCCAGTCCCACAATTCCCGGGACGTTCTCCGTCCCGGCGCGGCGCGAACGCTCGTGGCTTCCGCCGTAAAAAAGCGCCTGCAGCAGAGTGCCCTTGCGCACATACAAGGCACCAACGCCTTGCGGAGCGTGCATCTTGTGGCCAGAAATCGATAGCACGTCACACTGCATGCTTTTAACATTGATCGGAATCTTTCCCGCCGCCTGCACCGCGTCAGTGTGAAAGTAAACATCGGCCTCGGCGGCGATCTTTCCGATCTCTTCGACCGGCTGAATCACGCCGGTCTCGTTATTCGCCATCATGATCGTGATCAGCTTGGTGTTCGGGCGCAGCGC
>Ga0136846_1238000_pt1 | contig 21983 bp, 16 predicted proteins | sample HopSoiMetagenom2_FD_96841 | JGI IMG/M metagenome (GOLD analysis project Ga0136846, IMG submission 96841) | Grasslands soil microbial communities from Hopland, California, USA - 2 Assembly 2016 (version 4) | ecosystem: Environmental > Terrestrial > Soil > Grasslands | place: USA: Hopland... | reverse complement strand
CGCGCGTTTCGGCGCCGGTCAAAGAAACGTCGTTAATCATGCTTAGGAGGCCATCGGACGTTCTGGGTCCCACCAGCGCTAGTTTAAGATCATTCGTGAGCAAACATTCACGGTCTTCCAATGATGCCTCGCTCAGCAAGCGATTAAGGAGTGCCGCCAGCTTCAAGAATGGCTCGCGCCGGACGTCGGCCTCTTTGATCCAGAGTGCCAGCACTGATTGGTAGGGTTTGCTTTCCGCCGGAATCGTTGCGTCAGTGTGAAAAAACTCGAACGGAACAATCATGCTGTGAGCGTCGAGTTGGTAAGCGGCATTGGTCGAAGCCGATTCTGATCCAAGCCAGCGGGCGGGGTCGTCGTTCGGTAGCACAAAATACCGGATCGTATCGCTATCACGCCGCACGTAGCCCGCCGAGCGCATCGCTGAATGGACTACCAGTCGGCTTCGTAGTCGAGATTCGATTCCTGATGAGAAGGGGCTTCCATCAACCAGTAGCACCATGATACCAAGTGTTTTTTCTTCTTTTGCATGGCGGGCCAGAGTTTTACTAAGCCTTTGAAGCGAGGCGGCGGAGTTCTTCTTGAGTTCATCCTGGCCACTGGGGCGTTCAAGCGAGGAAGCGAGATTAATTGCCTGAAAAGGGTCCTGCCATGACCGGCTGTCCGCGCGCAACTCGCTGGCTGGCGCGCTCTGCAGCGACTTATCAGCCGGCGGCCGCGCAAGTTCGAATTGATTGTGTCGAAGCAACAAACCCGCCATAGAGGCCAGGATTGTGATCACAGGCAATGAAGCTGCCAGCTTCGCGAATCCGCCGCCGCTTTCCTTCTCATCGGCTCCCATAAAATTACTTCCTCGAAAAGTCTTGGGTTTGTTGACGTTATGCCTTTCGCCCGTCGGTGAGTCTTAACTCAATTTATGGTCAGTGCTCCTTCCGCAGTTTGTCTCAGCGTCCAAAAATCCGAACCGAGCGCCTGGCGCGTCCTGTCGCCAAACGCGTACACATAGGGCATCGTGAAGTAACCTTTGATTCCCCAGTCCCAACCCCACGAATTGCGTACCAGGAAGCGCTGCGTCTTGTCATTGTAGCCGACCGCGAGCACCGCGTGTCCGCCCTGGGCTTGCTCCGCGGGGGCCGGATAGTTCAAAACACCGGATTTGGCCACTTTGTCCGATTCGAACGCATCGAACACCGCGAAGCCGAAGGCGACCGGAAAACCTTCCGCCAGGCACGCGCGCATATCGTCCAGTGTCCGAATTGAGTGATAGCTCACCAATTCATGTTTGACCGCGTCCTGGTACGCCGTTGCAGGAGGAGCAGTGAAAACCTTGGAAATGTCGTACGGCCAGTCGTCCTCCGAACAGATGCCAGTTTGAATCAGGGACTTGATGCCGTCTCGCAACCGCGCTCCGCGATCCTCATTGACGTCGTTCTCCAGGACCCGCTCGTTGTAATAAAGGAAGAGGCGGCTGTAATCCACGCGTGTCTTTTTTTCTTTGACCAGCAGAAATTCAAGCGACCCCACCAATGCGTTGGCGGTGCAGCTATTTAGCGACAGCTGGTTCTCAACCGGCGAACACTGCGAGCTGAGATCAACCGACGATGGCAGCTTCTTGCCGATCTTGCGTATGGCCCCATACAGAAGGTCGCGATGGTCCGGCAGATCCCTTTTCCAGCCGTAGTAGCCACCGTTTGCGTTGGTGACTGTCACTGGAGCCTTGGCTGCTCCAGGACGCACGCTGCCGGCACCGTGAGCCAGGGCAAACATTGGAGCAACTTTCACCGCTATATCAACAGCTTGCTGGATGTAACCGACGACTTTGGTAACGCCGTCGAGAATCTTCGCAGCCTGGCCGAGTTGCTTCAGTTCGGCCGTCGCCGCCTCCGCGGCCGCTGCCAGGTCCTGGGCCGCTTGTTGAAATTGCGCGGTGCGCGCCTGAAAATTTCCGAGGAATGCGGCATCCGCCAGGTCGCTTACCTGGTTGAAAAGGTCGAAAAGTGGCGTGCCTTGCTGCGGCCCCAGGTCACTCAGGTCCGCGGCGAGTTGGCGCAGTTGTCGTTCACTGAGTTGAAGCAATTCGTCAGGCGTCAGATTGAATGGGGTTGGCATGATCAGGAGCTTTTAGTGGTGGTTTGGTTGAGAGATTTTACAATGTCATCGAGCCGCTGCGCGGCTTGATTGAGATTGGAGAGCGCGGCGCTGATGGAGAACCGGTCGCTTTGCTTTACGACATCCTTGAGCGCCTCATGCGCCTGCCGAAATTTGCCGTAACTGTCGCGCAGGGCCACCAGCAAGGCATCCGTGGACTCTTCTTCTTCCACCAGGCTGGTGGCGTCGGCGACCATTTGTTTGCGCTCCGGTAGGGACAAGTCAGCCCACTTCAACGTCGTGCCGTCTGCGGTCGTCCATTGATTCTGGCCGAATTCTGTAAGCAGGCGCCGTTCGTAGGAGCTCGAAAAATAGCCGCGCATTCCCTCCGCCGGCAGGCCTTGCGTCGTCATGGCGAAGCCGATGTCGTTTTCCAGATTGGTCGTTACGTTCCAAATCGCAGGGGTGGCGCGGTGAAGAACCTTGCTGAGGGAGCGCTTGGTTTCTGCTTCGAGGATGAGGTCGCCGAGCATTTTTATGGCATCCGAAAACGCGGTAATCTGCGCCGAGGTAGGCAGATTTCTGGCGAGGTTCACGCCGAAGAGATTCGTCACATTCTCGGACGTGAAATCCTTCAGCGACTGCGCAAGATTTGCCGTGCTCGTGTCGAATTGCTTTGCGGTGGGACCGGACGCCAGATTTGCCAGCGCCTTGGCGTACGCCGCCAGTCCGGCGGTTACTCTCAGTCGTTCCTGGATGCTTTCAGGACGAATTTGGGTTTGTCCGCGCAGAATGGGTCGGTTGGGCGGCGCGAAGGGAGGCAGTGCGTTGGTCACCAGCTTTTGCCGTTGCCGCTCGGGATCTGCTTTGGCCAGCAAATCGTAAGCGTCTTTGGCCGAGGAATTGATTTTCTCCGCGGCAGTCGAAAAATCCTGAAATGCAGATTGATCGAGAGACTTGCAACCGGTCAGGGCTAGCGCCCCCATGAGTGCAAGCGGCAACCAATGGGCTGGCTTAAGAGCGTTGCGAAGAATCGGCGGCGATTTGAGCGGCGAGAGTTGGTCGTTCATGATTGATTCAGATTCCCTCGCGCGGGGGTATGTTGAAGCTTCATTGCTTTGCCTCAGGAGCCAAGTGGTGACATCGCAGCCTGCCCTGCCAGACCGTGCCTGGGCGTGTGTTGGTGACGAGCTTGTTTATGGGGTTGCGCGATTGGCCCTTCTGGTCCCTCCGCGGCGTTGGAATATTGGAACTGAACCGGCACCGTCCTCGAACCATCGGTCAGCGGAACCTCCTGAAAAACCAAAGTCAACGGATTCGCTTCGAAGACTGGAAAATCGCCGCATTCCTCACCTTGGTTTGAAGTCCAGCCGAGGAACTTCACGGCGTCCGGGTCATCGCCTGCCGCGATGGCATCTGCGACATCGGCATCGGTCCTTGCCTCATTCAATTCGTGATAGAATGTTGCGACCACATTTTTCCATGGCTCATCAAAAACAGGTATGCCGTTGGTTGTGCCGTCGGACAGGCGTTCGGAGAAGACGCCCACGGCGTAATAAAGCGTTTCGTAACCGCCCCGACCGGCGTGGAGGGAGCCATGATAACCTCCCAGTCCATTGAGAGAATCGTCTTCATCATGCGGGATGATTGGACGACGCCGCGCTTGCGGGATGCGGCTCGAACCAGGTGAACTCGAAGCGGCGGCATCGGTATTCAAGACGGTGCCGCTGGGAAGCATGAAGTTGAACACGGTCGAACCCAGATCAAACCCATCCAGTTTTCCATGCGTATGCAGACTGCGCAGCAAGGCTTCTATATCCCCTTGCGAAATGACCGACGCCGTGGGACCGGGCAGCACTTCAGAAGGGCTGGACGTCGTGGTTATATCCTGCCCTGGGAAATACTGTGCCATGACGTTGTTCAAGTGACGATCGGACATTGCAGCAGTTAGGCAACGGTCAATTGCCTGGATGTCGTCGGGATTCCAGGCCGCGGCAGCGCCGACATAGAAATTTTTGAAGTGCAGATCAGCGATGGTTTTGCCGCCATGAAAATGGAGATTATGAGCCGGTGTTTTGGGAATGCCCGCCACGATCGCCTGCGGTTTGACAGACAGGCCGGGAAGTCCGGCTATCGCGCGGAAGGCGCGCTCGGCTGATGAATGCGGCGCGACATGAACATTCATGGGCCGATATTTCAGGGAAGTTGTTTTTGCCATATTTTTTCTCTTTTCCTTAGTTTTCACATTTTCGTTGCTAGAAAATTAAGCAGCGTGACAATCCGGCGCCGCCGAAAGGCATTAGAGGGACCATGGTTTTCCTTCTCAGCCATTGGCTTCAGGTGTTTGAATTTATCGGAGGCGACTTCACTTTCGTCCGCACCACCGCCTTGCTGCTCAGGTAGCCGGCATTACTAATTCCCAATATGGCGACCAGGCCATCCGGCAGGAGGGGCAGATGCTCCAAATCCCGAGCCGCATCCAGGTTCGGTTTGGCAAAGAGCGCCAGCACCATCACAAAAAACGTGACAGCTGCGATCACCGTGAAATAAAACATCTGCAATTTCGCGAAATCGAGGTGGCCAGTGTTCGCCAGTTCGTCCCCTTCAAACATGTCAGTGAAGCGCGCATCAGCCATCGATTGGTTCGCGTAGAGCGCCCCATCCCGGTTGGCTTCAATTTGCGCCGCGGGTTCATTGACCATTGCGGAAGCCTTCTTGATCGCTGATTGGTCCGGGTCCTTGTTTTGGATATTGGTGAGTATCGCCGGCGTCCCAATTAAAGACGTTGTGCTGATGCCGAGCAGCGCCCAAAGATGCCAATCAATCTGGATATTGAGCGGGTCCGGAACGCCCTCCTTCATGCGCGCGAACGCGAAGCTGAAGTAAACCGCAATCACCAGCAGTGTCCACACTGCCATTTGAAAGCGCGACAAGCTCATCAGGTTCCTTTCATTGATGAGCACACCCAGCGTTTGCCCGGTCATGTTCCTGCCGATAACCAGCATGAGCAGCAGCATCTGCAGGGTGATGAGAATCAGCCGCGCGCCATCCGAGGCATACCAACCGGCAGCAATCATACCTCCCACCAAAAGGAACACGGCCGCGGCCGCCCCATTGCTGCTGGTGCGCACCGGGCGCGCCATTCCCGGCACCTTTTCAGCTTCTATTGGAGCACTCATATTTTGATTTGGTTGACTGATGGCGGAAGGCCAACAGCAGATTTTTCTTCCAATTCCCACTGACCAACGAATGAGCCTGCGGAACTTGCAAAAAAGAAGTGGATAGCTCGAGTTACCCCGGCGAGCCGGTTCCAGCGCGTTGCTTCTCTCCCCCAAAAGAGAAGCGGAACCACAAAAACCCACGCGCTGGAACGGGCACGCCTAAGTGCTTGAGTTGGAAGAGGTTGCTGCACGAATTACTCCGTGCAGCAACCAAGCCCCAACTCTCTCGGCCGGCCTCGTACTCAGCTTAAACCTGCAAAAAACAATTCGGGCCAACAGAAAAAACAACAGGTCTCTATATAGTATTCGTGAAATTTGGGTCCGATCTTTCATCAATCTTTCAAAAATCGAAATAAAGTTACTTTTTGTCAGATTTTTGAAAGATTGAGGTCAAATTTCACGAATACTATATAGAGACATGATGTGTTCAGACGCTAACACCCCCAGCCGCCAGGCCAGCCAGACTGAGAATCCGACCCGGCTCTCCCTGCTCGAGCGGCTCAAGAGCTGGGAAGACCAGGAAAGCTGGCGCGATTTCTTCGAAGCCTATTGGAAGCTGATCTACGATGTCGCCATCAAGTCCGGCCTATCCGACGTCGAAGCCCAGGACGTCGTGCAGGAAACCATTTTTTCGGTCGTGAAAAAAATGCCCGATTTTCAATACGACCCCAAAGGCAGCTTCAAGAGTTGGTTGCTGACCATTACCTTTCGCCGCATCCAGGATGAAAAACGAAAGCGCGAGGAACGATTCGGCCGCATCTCCCGAGCCATGGGACCTTCAACCGACACCGGGACCGTGGAGCGCGTGGCGGATTCTTCAACGGGCTGGGAATCCGCCTGGGACGAAGACTGGGAAAAGAATCTGATGGCCGCCGCCCTCGACCGCGTTCAGCGGCGCGCGGATCCGAAGCATTTTCAAGCATTCGATTTATATGTCAGCAAAAAGTGGCCGGCGTCAAAGATTGCCCGAACCCTGGGAATCCGGACTGCCTCGGTCTATGTTATTCGCCATCGAATCAACAAATTGATCAAAAAAGAGGCGGCTTACTTGCAGACAAAACCATTTTGAACCTGATCAGTCACAGATTATTTGGAACACGTTGATATCTATGAACACAAACCGAGCGATCCTCAAATTTAGAGTCCACTCACAACCCCTGGCTTGCCCACATTCCGAGCCACCGCAAGATTCTGAACGCACACGGGACTTCTTCGAAATCCGGCGCAACATTCTCCGCAAGCTCATCAAGAGATTTCAAAAAACCGGTTTGCTCTCCGCCTAGAGCGTATGCTCGCCGGCCATCTCGCGGCACAAGTATTTCGAGTTTCCAAGGAGCAGGGATGGGGGAAACGGTTCTGCCAGCCTCTGGCAGTACTGACCTGAATAGAACGCAAAAAACCTATGCCGAAGAAAAAACGCCCTATCAAAAAGAAACTCCAGGCTCGAACCAAACGTCCCGCTCACAAGCGAACACTCGCCAAAAAACACCGCCCAACGCGCAAATCAGCCCGAAAAAAACGGCCGTCGAAAAAAAAGCGTCCGTCGTCAGGAAAGCGAGCGCAGCAGATCGAGCCAGGGTACAGCCTAAAACCACCGAAGGCCTCAATAGTCGTGTTTGGAATGGAAGGGCCTTCCCCCAGCGATAGCGGCGGCCCGACGGAATCGCCCTGACCCGAGGAATCCAAAGGTTAACGAAGTCTGGGCCATCACGTGCACGGATGAAAAACCTCATCCTCAAGTGTGGTTTATCCCCTGGTGACATCGTCCTGCTTACGGCAGCGGTGCGGGATTTGCACCGCTGTTACCCGGGCGAGTTCAGGACGGATGCGCGGACCAGTTGCCCTGAACTCTGGGAAAACAATCCTCATATCACTCCGTTGAACGATGAGGAGGCCGAGGCGCTGGACTGCCGCTATCCACTCATCGGCCACTCGAACCGGCGGCCCTACCATTGCCTGCACGGGTTCACGGAATTCTTGAACGAGAAGCTCAAGCTGGCTATCAAGCCGGGGGAGTTCCGCGGGGATATCCATCTGTCTGCTCGGGAAAAAGCCTGGTATTCCCAGGTCCACGAGGTCACTCGTGCCGAGACGCCTTTCTGGATCATCGCTGCCGGCGGCAAATACGACCTCACCATAAAATGGTGGTCGCATGAGCGTTATCAGGAGGTCGTGGACCGGTTGCGCGGCAAGGTCCTATTCGTCCAGGTAGGCAGACTCGGCCATCACCATCCAAAGCTCGAAGGCGCGTTGGATTTGCGCGGTGAAACTAACCTTCGGGAATTGGTGCGCCTGGTTTATCACGCACAAGGCGTTCTTTGTGGCGTGACGGCCTTGATGCACCTTGCTGCCGCCGTCGAGCCAAAACCCGGCGCTCCGCGACTGCGGCCTTGCGTCGTCATGGCCGGTGGCCGGGAACCGGCCCATTGGGAAGCATATCCCGGCCATCAATTTCTTCACACGATTGGCGCTCTGCCTTGCTGCGCCGGCGGGGGATGCTGGAAAGACCGCGTTGTTCCTCTACGGGATGGGGAGGCGCGCGACCGCCCCGACCATCGCTGCCGCAATGTCGTAAGGCTGCTCCCTCGTTGCATGGACATGATTACTGCGGCTGAGGTGGTGCGGCGGATCGAGAGTTATTGGCAAGGTGGGGTACTGAAATATTTGTCTCCGCCGCAACGCAAGGAAGCCGAGCGCGGCATTTTGGCCACGCAAAAAAATGAATTTGATGACCAGCCGTTGAATCTTCATAGCGCGGCCGCCGCGCTCGAAAAAAAAATCCTCGAACTGCGGGATGATTCAGCCGCCAGCCAGGGCCAGGGCATTGTTATATGCGGTGGCGGCCTCAAATACTTCACCAATGCCTGGGTTTGCATCAAAATGCTGCGCCGCCTCGGCTGCCGTTTGCCGATCCAATTCTGGTATCTCGGCCGCAAGGAATTGGATGAACAAATGCAGGCATTGCTGACGCAGCTCGGCGTGGAGTGCATTGATGCGTTCGAGTTGCGCAAGAAAGTTCCCGTCCGGCGTTTGGATGGCTGGGAACTAAAACCTTACGCGTTGCTACATTCCAACTTTCGCGAAGTTCTTCTGCTGGATGCCGACAACGTGCCCGTGCGGAATCCCGAATTCCTTTTCAAAACCGAAGCATTCAAACGCTGCGGCGCAATCTTTTGGCCCGATTATAATCGCGGCGCGTCTGAAAAAGGCCGCGCCATCTGGCGAAGCTGCGGCATGCGGCCCCCGAGCGAACACGAATTTGAAACGGGCCAAATCGTCGTGGACAAAGCGCGCTGCTGGAAAGGGCTGCAACTCGCGTTGTGGTTCAACGAAAATTCCGACTTCTATTATCAGTATTTGCATGGCGACAAAGAGACTTTCCACCTTGCCTTCCGCAAGTTGCGGCAACAGTATGCTCTAGTGCCCACGCCGATCCACACGCTCTCTGGAACCATGTGCCAGCATGATTTCCAGGGGCGTCGTCTCTTTCAGCATCGCAATCTGAAAAAGTGGGATTTGTTGCCGAGCAATCCGCGGGTAAAAGGCTTCCGCTTCGAAAGGGCCTGCCTGCAATACATCGCGGAGTTGGCCCGGCTTTGGGACGGCGGCGCGGGGCGATTCTTCCGGAACGGTTCGATCCATCCACGAATTCGCTCGCGCGCGACAAAGCAAATCCGCATCGATGCAGTGATGATGTCGTGCCGTGAGCGGGACGAACTGCGGGCCAAAACACTTTCAAATCTCGCGCAAACGGATTGGGGCGCCCGCCCCGTCCATGTCGAGCTGGACCGGGGCAGCGGCGAGGATTTTGGCAAGCGCCAGGCTTACTGTGCTCTTCGCGCTTTGAGGCAGGGTCTCACTGGAGATGCCGATTACATTTTGTTTCTCGAAGATGATCTGGTCTTCAATCGGCACCTGCATCACAACTTAACTCGGTGGGCGCCGTTGCGCGCCAGTTCTATCACGCTCGCCGGCCTCTACAATCCGCGCCTGCGCGAATTGGCCTGCGATGCTCAACGTCGCGCGCGCGTGATTGATCCGTCCTTTATTTTCGGCAGCCAGGCCTTCCTGCTTTCGCGCGCCGCCGCCGAAAACGTCGTCCGCAAATGGCACCGCATCCCCGGTTTGCAGGACATTCGCATCTCACGCCTGGCCGGGCGCATGGGCCGTCCCATCCTCTATCATGCACCGTCCCTCGTGCAGCACGTGGGACGGCAAAGTGTCTGGGGAGGCCAATTCCATCAGGCGCACGATTTCGACGCTTCATGGAAAGCCTGATGCATGCCTGAATTCGACGAAATAAACGCTCCCGTCACCATCCCTGACCATGAGATGCTCAGGCCGATTGGCCGCGGCAGTTATGGCGTTGTCTGGCTTGCGCGCAGCACCATGGGGCTGTACCGCGCGGTAAAAATCGTTTATCGAAAAACCTTCAAAGACGCGCGCCCCTTTGAGCGCGAACTGTCGGGCATTCGAAAGTTTGAGCCGATCTCCCGCTCGCATGATGCTTTCATAGACATTTTGCACGTCGGCATCAACGAGGCGGAAGGTTATTTCTATTATGTCATGGAGTTGGGGGACGACCAGGTCACGGCGCAGTTTATTCAGCCGGAACGCTACGAACCGAAGACGCTGGGCACTCAAATCGCGCAGCAAGGCCGGCTTTCCGTGCCCGAGTGTTTGCGCTTCGGCCTGACGCTAAGCCACGGCCTGGCCGAGCTCCACAAGCACGGCTTGGTCCATCGTGATATCAAGCCGTCGAACATCATTTTCATCAACGGCACGCCTAAGCTGGCGGATATCGGTTTGGTGGCTGAGGCCGGCCAGGCGCTCTCTTTTGTAGGCACGGAGGGTTTCGTGCCGCAGGACGGTCCCGGCACTCCCGAGGCGGATGTCTATGCGTTGGGCAAAGTGCTTTACGAAGCTGCTACCGGAAAAGACCGCCATGAATTTCCAAAGCTCCAAACTCTGCTCGGCGATGATCCCCAACTCGATGCCTTCGCCGAACTCAACGAGGTCATCGTCAAAGCCGGCCAGAACCAAATCAAGCAACGCTACGCGAGCGCCTGGTTGATGCATGCGGACTTGCTCGTGCTGGCCAACGGCAAATCTGTCAAACGCCTCCGCGCGCTGGAGAAGAATTTCAAGGTCGCCAAACGAGCGGGCGTCGTCGCGTTTGCCATCGTTTTGCTGGCCGCGGCGATCGTCTTTCCGATTGTGCAGGAGCGACGTCATGCCCAGGAACGCCGCCAGAGAGAAGTCGGCGCAAACATCGCCAATGGCACGCGTACCATGGACCAATGGAACATGCTGGGCGCGTTGCCTCAATTTGCCAACACGCTTCGTCTCGACCATGACGATGCAGAGCGGGAAGTTGGCCATCGGCTCCTGGTCGGCTCCGTGCTCGCCCAGTGCCCCCGCCTCGAACGAACATGGAATGAGGCAACGATGTTGGATCGCGCGTTTTTCAACGCCGACTCCACCAGGGCTCTGCTCATTCGCGAACGCGGACTCGCGAAGCTGGTGGATTTGCGCACCGGCGAGGTTTGCCTGCATCCATTTGGTGAACTCGATGATGCCCTGTGCTGCGGCGCATTCCATCCAGAAAGGGCTGTTGTCGCCGTAGGCGGATTCTCAGGCAGGATTCGAGTATTGCGTAGCGACACGTTGGAAGAGATTTTTAGCCGGACATTATCAAACGGAGTTTCGTCGGTTTGTTTTGCTCCCGAGGCGAACCGATTAGTCGTCGCGATGCAAAATGGCTGGATTTCGCTTTGGGATTACGAAGGCGGGAAGCTCATTTGGGAACGCCTGATCAGCGCAGGTGAAGTTTCGTGCGCCCAGTTCGACCATAAAGGCACCTGTATTGCGACTTGCGGCCGTGACGGTTATGTGCGGCTGTGGGACGCCAGCAACGCCACTGAACTCATCCAACCGATCAGTCATGCCGGTCACTGGGTGCATCAGCTCGCATTTAGTCCGGATGACACAAAGCTCGCAACCGCGTGCGCGGACCGGGTCGCACGCGTTTTTCGCGTCGAATCCGGCGAGCAAATTCCTCCAAACCTGCACCATGGTGACGAGGTTTTCAGCGTGGAATTCAGCCGTGATGGCAGGCTCCTGCTCACCGGCAGCGTCGACAGCACCGCTCGGCTTTGGGAAACGGGAGAATTGCTGCCCTGGACAAACTGTCCCGTTTTGCCTCATGGAGAACGCGTTACCTGGGCCACGTTGAGCCACGATTGCCGGCGCGCGTTGGTAGCCGGTTCGAACGGCTTGATGCGGCTATGGGACCTGGCTCCGCTGGGGTTCCCGTCGGCACAGGCTTGCCTGGTCAGCGACGATGGCAGCCATTGCCTGGTGCTCTCAAACCAACTCGCCCGCTTCTGGCGCGCTGCCGCCGGGACCATTTCCCAAAAGGCGGTTGAATTGCCCGGCACCGTCGAAAAGACGCTGTTTAATCGAAACGGCAGCTTTTTCCTGTGCATCTCTCTGCTGGACACCAACTCATCCACAGCCAATCGGTTGTTGACGGTATGGGACTGTGACTCCGGCAAAGCAGCGGGGGCGGCAATTGTGCTTTCAAATAATCTCGATAGCGCGCAGTTGAGCGAAGACGGCAGGCACCTCGTGACCTGGGTTAAAGAACGGGCGTTGCTTTGGGATGTGGCGTTGGGCACGCCTTCGGGCGCCGAATGGAAAGAGGCGGGCTGGATTGGTCCCGTCTATTTCAACCACCGCGGCGATCAGGTTGCTCTCGTGACTGGCACCATGGTTCAATTTCGCGACCTCGCTGGGCATCCTTCATTCGGCCCAATCCAGCACCCCGTTCGCATTACGCGAATCGAGTTCAGTCCAAATGACGAACGGTTTGTTACTTGCTGCGCGGACCGTTCCCTCAGCAATTACTTTGCCCGCATCTGGAACGCGAAATCTGGAGTCGCACTCAGCCCGCGGTTGCCGCATGGCGATGGCGTCGTCTGGGCCGGCTTCAGTCCCGATGGAAAAGTTTTGTCCACCGCCTGTGAAGACTTTACGGCGCATTTATGGGACGGCCTTGCTGGCACAGTGGTGCCCATCATGTTGCGTCACGAACACCAGATCTTTTCCACCGACTTCAGTCCTGATTCCCGGTGGCTGTTGACCGCCAGCCGCGATTGCTGCGCCAGGATCTGGAACGTTGCCACAGGAGACCCGCTCACGCCGCCATTGCGGCATCCGCAAAAATTAAAGATGGCTCGTTTTCTGAACGACCGGCGAAGAATGCTTACGTGGGACGATGCCGGAGCAGCGCGTATTTGGGAACTGCCGATTCTCGATTGGCCGATTGAGGAAATCTCGGACCTTGCTTCGTTGCTGGCCGGCGAAACCGTCGATCCAGCCGTCTGGCGCCGGTTGCGCGACCGCCACCCGGCCTTCTTCACCGTGACGCGGGAGGCCGTCTGCCAATGGCATCAACAAGCCGCCCTCGACGCCGAGGTTCAATTATGCTGGGAAGCCGCGGCGCTGCATTGGCAGTGGCTCCTCGAACTCGACCCGCAAAACACGGTGGCTGTCCACCACTTGGAAACCGCGCAAAAGCAGAAGAGATCCAACCACCATCGCAAAGAGACACTTCAGTTGCATGTGCAGAAGTGACAGTGGAGAATGCTTCCAGCGCGATTTAACGCCTGCTTGTAACTGGAACGGTATCCGCCACCATAAGGGCGAAGGCGCTGCGGCAGCTACTGGTTGACGGGCTGAGTTAGAGGCTGAATTAGGCCTTCCTCACCCCATGAAGAATCGATGCCTTGCGAATTCCCAGCTTTCCAGTCGGCGCCCTCTTTGACCATTTGCTCAACGTGCAGCATTGGTGCTTTGCCTGCTTCATAAATCAGGAATCCTACGTCAACCCTGTCCTCAGCGATTATATGCTCGTCTCTGTCGAATTGTGCAAGGGCCTTGCTGTGGCTACCTTTTGGGATTCAAGCTCTCTGCGCAAACTGCTGATCGTTCCTCGCAGCTTGAGTAGTTCGACAGTATTGCCGGTCAGGTGTTCGTTTTCCTGACGCAATAGGTCTAACTTGTTCTTCAAGCAATCCCGCTCAATGATTAGTTGTTCAACTTGACCGCTTAGTGGCTGGCGCTGTTGTTGAAGCATGTGAACTTGATGACGCAGCCGTGCAACTTGCCCGGCTTCGTAGATTGCCGCCGCCACGACAGCAACGAACACACCGCCAATGAGACTTTTTTGAACCTTCGTCACAGCAATGCCGCTCGTCGAAACAAATTTCGCAGCTCTACGATTTTGCGAAATTTCCCAGCAAAACAGGGCGAGCGAAGACTGGTGCGCGAGGCGGGGGTCGAACCCACAACCTTCGGCTCCGGAGGCCGACGCTCTATCCAATTGAGCTACTCGCGCTGTGGCCTCGAACAGTAGGGCAAAAGCACAACCGGAGCAACCGAAGAAATGAAGGGCTGAATAAACGCGTACAAAAAAAGAACCGGCAGCGTCCGAAGCTCGGACGCTGCCTTAACTCTGCCAAACAAGGAGAAACCGTCAGCGTGATCCGGAACCACCGGAACCCTGACTGCCTGAACCTGAACCTCCCGAACCACTCGTTCCCGAGCTGCTCGAGCCTGAACCAGAAGTGCCAGCGCCGCTGGAACCCCCGCCCTGCGAGCTGCCGCTCGCGCCGCCTGAAGTGGAGGATGACCCCGAGCCCAGGCCCGACGAGCTGCTCGAACCCGAGCTTCCCTGTGAGCTGGACCCACTGCCTGAGTACCCGGATGACGAACCGCCGTTATCGCTGCCTGCGCCGCCGCGTCCGCTGCAACCAGCCATAAGGCCGGCTATGGACAAAATAAGAAACGTTTTCTTTATCATATATTGATTTTTCCTTGTTCTAATAACTAACAAACCAAGCATCGGCTCAGCGGCACAAGCGCTCTATGGGGACACGAACCAAGAAATGCTGCGGGTACAACCTGAATTCCGGGCCCGCGCAGGACAGCACGCCGGAAGGGCTACGCGCGTCGCAACGCGACGATCAAACTCCCAGCAATTGCGCTTGCGTCGGCGGGTTGGAAATGGTCTGCCACGAGGAAACCTGGGAGTTGGCGAAGGGCGATGTCGGGTCAATCGGCATAAGCAATATCCACTCAAAGTTATACGGTTTGCCGCGAAATAGGGAAACACCCTATACGTGTCACGTTGTTTTCACCAAAACTCCTGATAACTTCGCGTTTGGGTGCAGACTCAGTCAGTAATTTTGCTGGTTGAAGACAGCGAGGACGATACGTTCTTACTGAAGCGAGCCTTTAAGAAAGCCAACGTTCCGAATCTCATTTTCACCGTTCGCACCGGCGCCGAGGCCACTCTTTATCTGCTGGGCGATGGCAAATACTCCGACCGCGCCTGCTTCCCTTTTCCCTCATTGATGCTGCTGGATTTGAAATTGCCGGACATGAACGGTTTGGACGTGTTCAAATGGGTTCGGGCGCGGCCAGAGTTTGCGTCTTTGCGCGTTGTCGTGTTGTCCGGAGTGGCGGATGAAAAGCTGGTTAAACGGGCTTATCAACTGGGTGCCAGCTCCTTCCTCGCCAAGCCGAGCGAGTACGGCGCCCTGGTCCAAATGAGTGGCAGCCTCCGCGATTTCTGGCTCAAAACGAGCGTCATACCACCTCAGCAGCTGGCTTAGCTCTTCAACGAAACGCTACCAAGGGCTGGATAGGAAGTGCGCATTCGTCAGCCACGGGTTGTTTTGGATTTGTCGCGCGCGGGCCGTCGGCGCGAAAAATGTCGCTGGACTAATGATTGATCCAGCGACTAAGGTGGTGCCGTAAGATTTTGTGGTGGGTTTACCGCGGCGCGTGGCAGCAATGCCACGCGCTTTTCCTTTGAGCAAACTTTTAGACAAACTCATGTCCGCGCTTTCCGTCACGCCGACTTGCCCTCGGTGCAAGGCCGTCATCCCCAGCGAGGACGTCAATGTCGCCAACGACATCGCCTATTGTCGGGCGTGCAATTTGTCACATCGGCTGTCGGCCTTAACGCTCGGCACGGCGCTGGACGAAAACGTGGACGTCACCCGGCCGCCGGCCGGGACTTGGTATCAGCGGGATGGTATCGGGTTGACGATCGGCGGCACGCACCGTTCGCTCGGCCAGGCGTTCGCTCTTTTGTTCTTCTGTTGTTTTTGGAACGGCATCGTCTCCATTTTCGTACTGCTGGCGCTGGGTTCCACCTTGATGCATGTCGGAGTTCCGTTGCCGCATTGGTTTCCCTCGCCGATGTCGAAAGGGAGTCCAATGCCGCTGGGCATGACGATCTTCCTTTGGCTTTTTCTGACCCCGTTCATCGCGATCGGTTTGGGTCTCCTGTTTGGATTTCTCAGCAGCCTCTTGGGGCGGACCGAGGTGCGGATCCAGGGCGGCGAGGCTTCTGTTTTTTCCGGCATTGGCGCGATCGGTTTGCGCAAGCGGTTTTCAACTTCCGAGGTGCGCGATGTGCGGATTGAGGACAAGCGCTGGCGCGACAGTGATGGTGATTCGCGCCGAAACACGCGCATCGTCATCGAGACCAATCGCAAACCGATCACTTTCGGTTCCATGTTGACTGACGAACGGCGCAAATTTGTCGCCGCGGCGGCGCGCAAGGAACTGCTGCGCCGTTAGTGGGTCATCAGGTAAACGATGATGTTGATTCCCAGCGGGTAGGCGATGCGCTCGGAATAGCGCCGGAAGTAATCCTCATTTTCGCCCTCGCGCTCCCACCCGTCACTGACATCGCTGTTATGAATCGCCAGCACCATCACGCGCTGATGGTCATCGAGGAGGGCGCGCACATGCATGTCCTTTGAGCCTTCACCGCGGAAAATGCGGTGCAACTCGGAGTCCGGATCGTTCGGGTCGTGTTCCGGATTCCAGAACTGAATCGTGGGCACCTGCAAGTGACGCATCGGTTTGCGCAAATCATAAACGGAATTGAAGACCGGATGCTCGGTGGTCAGTTCGGTCCACGCGCGCCCGGGCAGCACGTCGCGCAGCGCGCTGGCAAAACCGTTCCATTCCTCCGCGCCCCAAAAATCATTCACCAGCATCGCTCCGCCGCTCAAAAAGTATTTTCGCAGCGCGGCAATCTCTTCCTTGCTCAATTGCATGTAGCCAGCGTGCTCGATGTAAATCAGCGGATAGCGCGAGAGTTCGGCGTCGGTGAACTTGATGACGCGCGCGTCAGGATCGGTCCGGATCGTGGTCAGTTGCTGCAAGCGATACGAAAGATTCAGGTCCGCATCCGGATAATCCACCCACCATCCAAGCCAGCGAAAACCTCTGCGCCCGACGCGCGGGCTAGGATCATTATGGAAAATGACGCGCGTAAATGTGAAAACGTCATCTTCGAACCCGGGTGCGTTCGTCCAATCCGGTGTGCCGGAGCTATGGCTCGCAGTTTCGCGAGCGGTATGGATGTCGTCTTCATTGACGACCAGGCCACCTTCGAGCTGCACGAGATGTCCCCCGTCTTCAAAGCTCGAGCGCGAACGACGACGCGGCCCAAACTGCGCGATGCAAACTCCCGCCACGAAAAGGAGCGCAATCACCAGAAGAGTTCGCCGACCGTGCACGGCTCCAATATCCAATGCCATAATGGTATTGCAAGCCAGCGCCACTTCCTTTGGAGTGCGCCGGCAGAGCGCAGCGGCGACGGCGCTTTCTCTTTTTTCGACATACGTAAGCCTCCCAGCCAGAATATAAGCGCCGTCGCCGCTGCGCTCTGCCGGCGCAGTCCACATGTTGCTGGTCGGCGCTCACTCTGCCATCCTCTGGGCTTCATGAGCATACGTTGCACGCTTTGGCTGACCGGCTTCTTCTTCCTCTCGCCTTTCATCCTGCACGCGCAGGAAGAACTCGCGCCGCCCCGATTGAAGCTCCACTACGGCTCAAATTCCACGGCGGGAAAAACCGTCACCGTAAACGGCATCAAACTTTACTATGAAACTTACGGCATCGGACCGGCGATGCTGCAAATTCATGGCAACGGGCAGAACCTCGCGGCGATGGGCAACCAAATCGAATACTTTGCAAAGAATTACCAGGTCATAGCAGCTGACAGCCGAGGCCACGGAAAATCTGAGATGGGAAAGGACCACCTTACGTATGAGACCATGGCGGACGATCTAAATGCGCTGCTCGAGCAACTCAAACTGAAGTCTGTGTTCGTCCTTGGTTGGAGCGACGGCGGCATCATTGGGCTGTTGCTCGCGATTCATCATCCCGACAAAATCGAAAAGCTGGCGATTATGGGAGCGAACCTCGAGCCTTCCGGCGCCTATGATTGGGCCATCGAGTGGGTTGGCAAAGAGAATAAGTCAGTGGATAAGAAGCTCGCCAGCGGTGACAAATCGCAATCCTGGCAGATACAGAAAGAATACCTCGACCTGCTGGGCAACCAACCGCATATCAGCCTGGACGACCTCCACAAAATAAGCGCGCCGACTTTGGTGATGGCGGGCGACAAAGACGTCATCCGGGGCGAACATACCTTGCTGATTTTCGAAAACATTCCGAAAGCGCATCTCTGCATCTTCCCCGGCGCGACCCACATGATCCCGTGGGAAAATCCGAAATTGTTCAATCAAACCGTCGAGAACTTCTTCAGCCGCCCTTATTCGCGGCCGGACACGAAGAACATCTTCAATTAGCTCGCGTGGTTGATTCAAGAGCTTGGGCTTAACCAGGCGTCTCGCAACAATTTCGCCGTCAGCAACAGCACCACGCAAATGAAAATGGGGCGGATGAATTGCGTGCCACGAGCCAGCACCATTCGCGCACCAATCCGCGCCCCGAGCCATTGCCCCGCGCCCATCGTCAGGCCCGCCGCAAACAAAACCTTGCCCGCATAAATGAAAAAGGCCAGCGAACTCAAGTTGCTGGCAAAGTTCATCACCTTCGTATAACCGGTGGCGCGAGTGAGATTAAACCCGAGCGCCAGCACAAACGCCATCGTCCAAAACGTGCCCGCGCCGGGCCCGAAAAAGCCATCGTAAAAACCGAGCAACAATCCAAAACCAACATCGAATGCGAGTCGGCTCATCCGTGGCGAAACGTCTCGCGCACCGAGGCGCGGCTTCCAAAAGACGTAAATAGCGATCCCGAGCAGCAGCACCGGAACCGCGCGACGCAGGAACAGCGGGTCCATTTTGAGAACGGCCCATGCCCCCAAAGCCGCGCCGACCAGCGTGCAGCCAAAGCCGCGCACGCAATCCCGTAGCGGCACCACTTCGCCGCGAGCGTAATGCCATGCCGCGCTGCCTGAACCGAACGACGCCTGAAGCTTATTCGTGCCGAGCGCCAGCGGCGTCGGCAAGTTTAAGTTGAGCAGCACCGGCAACGCGATCAGCCCGCCGCCGCCGGCGATCGAATCGACAAAACCCGCCGCCAGTCCCGTTAAAAATAAAAGTGGCCAATGCCAGGGTTGGAAGAACTCCGGATGCATCACCACAGCCGCGTATTGCCCAGGTGCTGCACGAAAAACTCCATCATCCGGTCCCGGTTGACGGCGCCATGCCCCTGGTCGGGGCCGATTTGAACTTCGAAATTTTTGCCCGCCCGTTGCAAAGCCTGGATAAATTGCAGCAGGTTCGAAGGATGGACATTGTCATCCGCCGTGCCGCCGTAAAGCAGCAAGCGCCCATGCAGTTTCTCCGCGTACGTCATTAGGCTCGCGGCGTCATAAGCCGCTTTGTTTTCTTGCGGCAGGCCCATGTAACGCTCGGTGTAAATCGTGTCGTAGTTGCGAAAGTCCGTCACCGCCGAGCAGGAGCAGGCAGCCTGGAAAACGTCCGGATGCCGTAGCAGGCACATCGCCGAAGCGGTCCCACCATAGGAGGTTCCAAAAATGCCGACGCGATTTTTGTCCAGGTACGGCCGTTTCCAGAGAGCTCGGACGCCGGCCGCCTGGTCATCAATCTCGACTTGCCCGAAATTTTTGTAAATCGCATCCAGAAAGTGTTTGCCTCTGCCCGGCGCGCTGCGTGAATCGAAAGTCGCCACCAGGAACCCCAGCTCGGTGATGGCGTTCGGGAGGGCGAAAGTTTCTCGCGCCCCGCTAGTCGCCGGCCCCGCGTAAACGCTCACCAGCAACGGATACTTTTTGCGTGGGTTGAAGTCCGACGGGAAGTTCAGCAAGCCGTAAAGTGTCGTGCAGCCATCAGCGGCTTTGAACTCCAGTAATTCGACCGGGCGCAGCCCCTGCTTTTTGAATTGAACCAAATCGCACCGTGATAGCTCAGCCAGCGCCGCGCCTTCAGCATCCATCACGTGCGCCACCGGAGGCGAATCGTGTGTTTGGGCGACATCCACAAAATTGCGGCCATCCGGAGCGAAATTGATTGTGTGATTGAATGCCGGATTTGTCAGCCGCCGGTTATCGCTGCCATCGAGGTTCACGCGATGCAATTGCAATTTCAGCGGGTTATCGCCGCTGTGCGCCATGTAAAAAAGCACGCCTGCCTTTTCATCCACGAACTGAATGTCACCAACTTCGAAATCATGACGGGTCAACGTGGCGAGCAGCTTGCCACTCAGCTCGTACAAGTAATAATTCTTCCACCCGGTTCGTTCCGAAGCCCAAATAAATCGTTTGTTGTCCTTCAGCAAACGGAGCGTCGGAGAATTCTCCACCCAACTCGTCGGCCACGCTTCGCGCAGGATCGCCCGGCATGTGCCGCTTTGGGGATCGGCGGCGCATAACTCCAGCACGTTTTGTTTCCGGTTCGTGCGATGAAATATCAACTCCCGGCCATCGCCACTCCACGAAATGCCATAGACATAATGCCCCACCACTCCATCGCTCCAGGCCTCGCCATCCCGCACATCCACGCGCACGGTTTTTTTGCTCACCACATCATAAATGAGCACATCCACCACCGGATTGGTTTCACCTGCTTTCGGATATGGCTCCCGGGCGACCGTATCGTGCAGGCTCGTTTGGTGCAGCGTCAGGTAATAGTCCGGCACCTGGCTTTCGTCGAAACGGTAAAATGCAATCTTGCGGCTGTCGGGCGACCACCACATGGCAGAAGTTTGCGCGAGTTCTTCACCATACACCCAGGAGGCGGTGCCGTACTTCACGCGGTTCGTGTCATTGCCATCCCGGGTAATTGCAACTTCGTTTGATCCGCCCGATTCACTCAGCCATAAGTTGCGGTCGCGATATGAAGCTTTGAGTTTGCCATCGGGCGAAGTCGTCGAACTAACCTGCCGGCCGCGCCCAGCAGGGCCCCGCCGCGCGCGCCCTTCTGCGCTGCCTTCCTCCCTTGAGCGATTTGGCGCGGCATTTGACTTCGAATCCCCCAAAACCGACTCCGTGCGGGTTGCGATATCGTAGCGGTAACGCTTGCCTTCCTTTGACCACTCGACCGTCTTCCCTTCTTCTCTCCACACGAACACGGGAGCTGTCACGGAAAGATTCGTTTGCTGCCGCGAGGCTTTTTGATACCGCTCGTAGGCAGGCAGCTTCTTCAACAAATCCTGCCCGGAGCAATGCCACGAGTGGCTGGCCAGAAATGTCAGAGCCACGAGCCCGTAGGCCGGCAGTGCGCGCTTCGCGCGTTTGGAGAGCAAGGATTTCATGCGGATGCGCGAATCCTAAACACCATTCCCCAGCGAATCGAGCAATTCGTGATAGAGTCGCAACTCGAAGAGTTGGTCCCGCATGCGGGATAGCCGGTGGTCAGCAAAGGCCAAAAGGGGGCTGACCACCGGATCCGTCGGGGCGAGAATTAATTGCACCCAGAAGGGGTGCCAGAGGTTGCAGCGCTCACTTTATCGGACCGCGGCTATGGAGGGTGCATGGGCCTGGCCGCAGCAGCAACGCCTTCCCATGAACCCGCCCAACACAACAACCCGTCACCCCGGCCCTCTCCCCTTATGAAGGGGAGAGGGAGAGCCGTAGCCTGATGTTGGAGCGTGTGAGTGGCCTGGATTTCAAAACTAATGAGTTCAAGGTTCAATGCGCGAATTCAAGCTCGGCGAATTCTCACCCGGAAAATCTTGTATGAGCACCCCTCTCACAAACGGGAACCGAATCCAATTGGGGACAAAAACATCGAAGACCAACTCGAAGAGTTGGTCCCGCATGCGGGATAGCCGGTGGTCAGCAGGGGGCGGGTGGCTGACCACCGGACCCATAGGGATGAGAATTAATTGCACCCAGAAGGGGTGCCAGACGTTGCAGCAGCGATCACGGATTCGCGGAGTGAGGCCTTTCCTGTGAGGTCCGAATGACGACGACCAGGCGTCGTAACTTCAAGTTTCGAAAATCTAAACCGCTCAAATGTTCCAAAACCAGACTGACGTTCCCCGCTCCCCTTCATAAGGGGAGAGGGACAGGGTGAGGGGTTGCTCGTTGACGTGCGGGGTTCATGGGGAGAATTCGCCGAAACTGCTTTGTCACCAGCCTCGAAAATCCAAGCCGCTCGCGAGCTCCAAAACCAGACTGGCGGTTCCCCTCTCCCCTTCATAAGGGGAGAGGGACAGGGTGAGGGGTTGCTCGTCTGTGTCCTGCTGATGAGGGATTGCTCGTTGACTTCCGAGGTTTGCGGTTCAGATTACTTTCTCTGCAACGCTCATTTGCCGGAGTGCGCACGCCTTGCGCGTTTATATTCCCCGCCCCACAATATCGCCATGGCGACT
>Ga0136846_1236361_pt1 | contig 21989 bp, 19 predicted proteins | sample HopSoiMetagenom2_FD_96841 | JGI IMG/M metagenome (GOLD analysis project Ga0136846, IMG submission 96841) | Grasslands soil microbial communities from Hopland, California, USA - 2 Assembly 2016 (version 4) | ecosystem: Environmental > Terrestrial > Soil > Grasslands | place: USA: Hopland... | reverse complement strand
CCGATCAGGATATAATCACCAGTTGGCAAATGCATCACTCTTAAAAAGGTTGCACCCGGTATATTGCAGGTGAGACAACGGATCTGCTTTGTAGCGATATCAATTACAAATGCATCGCCGAAACTTTTTGACATGAAGGCCACCTGTTTATTGTCAGGAGAGAAATCAGCGCGCTCTCCAAAGCGGGTCAGTATTTCAATATTTGGAGGCAGATGGTCAAGAGGGTTTCCGGGTTTCCGATCTTCCATAAATGGAAGAGCGAGGAGGATAGCAAAGGCAAGTCGTTTCATCGTGTGGGTTTATTATTATCTGACGATTAAGATACCGATTTCCTGCTTGTGACTATCGTTTGCCTACCCGCCCATCTCACTCAGTTCTAACCACCTGAATTCCTTCTCATCCAGTTCCTTATTAACCTGGCCAATACGGTTGGATAATTGCTGAAGCTCCTCAAATGGAGTGGCGCCACTATTTAATTTTTGATTGATCACTTCTTTTTCCTTTGTAAGCGCAGCGATCTCCTTTCCCAGCAATTCAAATTCCCGTTTTTCCTTGAATGATAATCGTTGTTTGGCAGGGGAAGGAACAGGTTGATTGATAACAGAAGAGGATTTTACTTCAATGTTTGCTGTAATTGGCTTCTCTTCAGGGGTATTTTTTTGTGATATCCTGTATTGTGTATAGTTACCCGGGTAGTCACGAACCACACCATCTCCTTCAAATACAAATAAATGGTCTACGAGGCGGTCCATGAAATACCTGTCGTGAGAAACGATCAATAGACATCCCGGAAATTCACTTAAGAAATTCTCCAATACGCTAAGCGTAGGCAGGTCAAGATCATTGGTAGGCTCATCCAGTATCAGGAAATTGGGATTGCGAAAGAGAATGGATAAAAGATGAAGTCTGCGCTTTTCTCCTCCGCTTAATTTACTGATATAGGTATATTGCTTGTCAGGGTCAAACAGAAATAATTGAAGGAATTGGGCAGCGCTCATGCTTCCACCGGAAGCTAACGGGAAATTTTCGGCAATATTCTTCACAAATTCGATAACACGCATATCTTCCTTTATGGTCAATCCCTGTTGAGAGTAATAACCAAATACCACAGTATCCCCAATATTGATCTTCCCACTATCTGGAGGAATTATCTGCTGTATAATATCAATGAAGGTAGATTTGCCAGCTCCATTCTTTCCAACAACACCAACTCTTTCACCTTTCGTGAAAGTATAATCAAAACCTTTCAGGATCACTTTATCATCAAAACTCTTATAGACCTTTTTCATCTCCACCACTTTGCCTCCCAGCCGGTTCATTTTCATTTGTAATTCTACCTGCTGGTCCTCAATCTTTTGTTTCGCCTTCTTCTCTACTTCATAAAAATTATCCTGCCGGCTCTTTGATTTGGTGGTCCTTGCCTTGGGTTGTTTTCGCATCCATTCCAGCTCACGGCGATAAGTATTGCGGGCCTTATCGATCCCGGCGAGTTCATTCTCAACACGGGCAGCTTTTTTCTCAAGGTAATTTTCATAATCACCTTTATAAACATAGATCTTGCTGTTGTCAAGTTCCCATATTTCATTACAAACGGCATCAAGAAAATACCGGTCATGGGTAACCAGCAGCAGGGTAACATTCTCCTTATCTAAAAAATGTTCCAGCCATTCCACCATTTCCACATCCAGGTGGTTGGTAGGTTCATCCATGATCAGCAATACATGCTTGTGTTCAAACCCAATATCGATCAGGGTCTTTGCGAGGGCTACTCTTTTACGCTGACCTCCACTAAGTGTTCTGACTGGCTGGTTCAGCTGATGAATATTCAGCTTGCCAAATATCTGTTTTACCCGCGCATCAAAATCCCAGGCTCCCAGTTCATCCATTTTGACAAGGGCTGCTGTAAGTTTATTATCCCGTTCACTACTTTCGGGACTTTCACTCAATGCTTCAAATTCTTTGATGACATTGATGACAGGATGATTGTGAAAGAAAATATTATCAAGTACCGAACGGTCTTCCTGGAATTTTGGCTCCTGTTCAAACAGTACAACATCCACTTCCTTATTAACCCAAAGTTTCCCTTCATCAGCTATTTCTCTTCCGGCCAGGATATTCAGCAAAGTGGATTTTCCTGATCCATTTTTTGCAACGAGGGAAATTTTATCGCCTTCCTCAATATGAAATGATATATTCTCAAACAGGGGCTGAATGCCGTAACTCTTGGCCAGGTTCTCTACAGAAACATAATGCATGGCGCAAATTTAGTCAGATGTAATGTATTAGTAGCCAATTAATGACAAAGCATTTGTGAATTATGGCACGCTTTTTTTAGCTATTTAGTAAATCGATGTTATGAGTACCAGTCTTATAGAATTTATCCAGAAAAAAATGGGGTTCCCCCCACTTCAGAAAGTTGATCCTGTTGATCATGAAGTTAAGCATGAAGGTGAGCGTACGATGCGTGAAAAGCTTGCCCAGGCTGCAATTCCGACGGTTCTCGCTTCCCTTTACAAATTCACCAAATCTGAAGAGGGGCGGATAAATATACTTTCCAATAAAGCAGAAGAAAACTGGCTATATACCATTTTGGGCGATAAAGAGCTGCTGGCTGTGGATAAAGTTGCCCATTATGCCGGTGTTTCAAAAGAAATTGCCGAAGAAAATATGCTGATGATTGCACTCGAGGCCATCCATGCTCTCAGGGAATCTATTGTGCAACATCCTACCCAGGAAGCAATTACACGTTATATGGGTGACCAGCGTCATTCCATCCTGGTTTATTTGCCGGCATCCATGCAATTGGGCAGCCTGCTGGATGATGATTCGCTTGACGACAGAACAAACAAAATGGAAGGTCCTGTTTCAAACTGGATGCATTCAATAGAGAATAAGTTTTCAGGAAATGATGATACTAACCGCTATCCTTAGTGGCAAAATAAATTCCAAGGCATAAGAATATTACAATAACTACAATAATCCATACCCTTCTTTTTTCCCAGTATTCATTTCTGGAAGCACGTTGTATAAATTCCTCGATGTTAGTGGAGAGATCTGTATTTTCTCCAGCAATTTTTTTCAACCTTTCAGCAAGATCATTTGCATTATTGAAAGCAAGATAGTGCCCGGTTTTCAGGGCAGTCTGAATTATTTCCTTATTTACGGATTCATCATGAAAAGAATTCAGCATAAGAATGGTTGAGTCATTGAATAGCGAAATAAGGTATTGATAAAGCCCCTCTTTATCCATTCTGTGGACGTCCAGGCGACTGGTATATCTATCCAGTTCCAGTAACTGCTTCAATACAGTCACTGGTGTAACAATTTCCTGTTTCCTTCTTTGCCCTAAACTTTGTGCATACCAGCGTTGCTGCAGGTACAGATTCTTTTTGGCAGGATGCATTAATGTTTCATAGGCTTCTTTTATTTCCGTAAACTGAGCAACTGCATATGGATCATTGCCATTCCTGTCCGGATGATAGATCAAAGCCAGCCGGCGATAAGCTTTCTTAATTTCCTCAGGACTGGCCGATGGCGGTAGCTCCAGTATCGTATAATAGTCTTTTAAATGCACGGCTTGCTCTATGCCAGGTACTTTTTGAAAAACTCAAGTGTTCGTGACCAGGCCAATTTGGCGGCAGCTTCATTGTAGCGTGCAGTGGAAGTATCATTATGGAAGGCATGATTCACGCCTTCATACATGTATTTCTCGTAAGTGATATTATACTTCTTCAGTGCTTCTTCAAAAGCAGGTATACCTGCATTCACGCCCTCATCCAGTCCTGCATAATGCAATTGAAGGGCTGCTTTTATTTTGGCAACATCGTCCTCCTTTGGTTGACGGCCATAAAAAGCGACAGCTGCTTTGAGTTGCGGAATGTTTACTGCAAGAGTATTAGACATTGCTCCGCCCCAGCAAAATCCGACACAACCATATTTGCCATTTGAATCTTTACGGCTGGGTAGATAATCAAATACCTTGATAAAGTTCGCCAGATTATCTTCCGCTTTCAGCGTAGTGAATTTTTGCCTTGCCTCATCTTCATTTGCCGGTGTGCCACCTATAGGTGCTAATGCATTAGGGGCAATGGCCAGATATCCTGCTGATGCTGCACGCCGTGTAACATCCTCTATATGGGGAGTCAGCCCACGGTTCTCATGGATCACTATTACTGTCGGGTATTTTTTCTCCTCTTTTGGACGGGCCACATAAGCCTGCATTTCACCCTGCACGCCCGGATAACTGATTCTTTCCGTAAAAAGATCCTGGTCTGAAGTAACTGCAGCATTAGCATAATTTGATTCTATGAGAGGAAGTACAGCCATTGCAGCAGTTGTGCTACCTGTTATCATTGCCAGGCGGCGAAGAAATTCTCCACGGGTTAATGGCTTGTGGGTATATTCATCATACAGGTTGATAATACGCTGGTCCATAAAAAAGTATTTTAGGAGTTTAAAGTTAAGACGCTTCTGTTAAAAAAATTGGCAAAAAGTTTTCATAACAATATGCTTTCTAACAGTTTGATGCAACTAACAGGCATGAAAATGGCTCATTTTTGTGTTACAAGTTCTTTTCATCATTGCCGAACCGCGGCCCTCCGAATAAATCACGATCCCGTGAAATAGCCTGAGACGCTGCCTTACGAAAAGACTTGCTTTTGAAAACTAAATAAATTTATTCCACATGAAGCGCTTGTTGTCACTGACCGCCCTGGCATTCTCCATAATGCTGCTAGCTTCTCTCAAAAATACTGCGAGCGCGCAGGTCCGCGCCGGAATCAGTATTAATTATCAAACCTTTTATGATGAGCTGGATCCTTATGGACGATGGATCGATTACCCAGAGTACGGTTATGTATGGATCCCGGATGCCGGTCCGGATTTCCGTCCTTACAGCACCAATGGCCACTGGGTATGGTCAGACGAGTATGACTGGATGTGGGTATCAGATTATGATTGGGGATGGGCACCGTTTCACTATGGCCGCTGGATGGAAGATCCTTACTATGGCTGGATATGGGTTCCCGGTTATGAATGGTCTCCTGCATGGGTAGCCTGGAGAGATGGTGGTGATTATTATGGCTGGGCTCCTTTACGCCCGGGTATTAATATCAGTATTGGTTTCAACATAGGTGGGTATAGCTGTCCGGATGATTACTGGTCCTTTGCTCCACGCAGATATATTACTTCTCCAAGGATATATGATTACTGTGTACCGCGAAGAAATAACGTTACTATCATTAATCAGACAACTATCATCAATAACTATAATTATAACCGCAATGTATTTCGTACCGGTCCCGGCCGCAGGGATGCAGAGCGTTATGCAGGAAGGATCAATTCAGTTCGTTTCCGTGAGGCAAGTGATCCTGGAAGAGCAAGATTCAGAGGAAATGAAGTGGCTGTTTATCGTCCTAGTGTACAAAGGGATAATAACAGGAGTTTTCAACCGCGCAGGGTACAGCAGTATGACAGAAATGGCCGAGGTGATATAGGTCGGGCTAATGGAAATAATATTCCGCAACGTCAGGGCAATATCAACAACCGGGGATTTGACCGTCGTAGCCCTGAGAATAATGATAATCGTTTCCGTAATAATGATAATGGTAATGGGATCAGTGGCCGTCGTAATAATGTGATTACCCGTGACCGGGCTGAGCCAATGGATAATGGCAATGCACGTCCTGAAAGACCTAATCGCCAGTTTGAACCTCGCAACAATAACAATGAGGTGGGTGAAACAAGTCCTTCCAGGGGTAGAGGAAGAAACCGTGATAATGGAGATAACCCTGAAAATGGTAACGGTAACCGAAGAAATATTTTCCAACGGAATGATGATCCCGGAAATAACAGACCTATTGAGAGAAGGAATATAGAAACCCAGCCTAATGAACGCAGGATGGAACGCCGGGATGTATTTGATCGTAATAATGGCAATGGACGCCAGGCAGAGCAACCACGTCAAATGGAACAGCCACGCCAGTTTGAACGTCCACAGAACCGTCAATTTGAGCAACGCCGGGTTGAACAACCACAACAGCCTCGCCAAATGGAACAGCCCCGCAGATTTGAACAACCTCAGAACCGGCAGTTTGAACAACGCAGGGTTGAACAGCCACAACAGCCACGTGGTGATCAATCTCAGGGACGTCAGTTTGAACGTCGGAATGATAATAACGGTGGAGGCGGTGGTGGAAATAATGGTGGAGGCCATGGCCACAGAGGAAGATAAATTTCATCTTGTACAATAAATTAAAACCCCTTTCATTAGGGGTTTTTTTATTATCTTTAAGAACAACCGAACCCCTCATCCCAACAGTACTGTTGGGCACAAGTACCTGTGTTGAACCATTTGATCTCCTATGATGAAAAAGCTACTATTCCTATTGCTGACCGCTTCCTGCGTTTCAGCCCACAGCCAGGTCATTACAACTGATGACCTGATCAATATCACTTCCCTTTCCGATAAGAAGCTCAGCAGTTATATGTCCAAGCTGAATTTTGCTCAAACCGCCCGCAATGTGGAAGAAGGATCGGTCATCAATGAATTCTTCTATAATAATAAAAAGAACCCTGCTGATACCATTATGCGGTTCGTGTCCGGATTTCGCAGGGGAAAGATAACCGGTTCCATTTTTCAGACCTCTTCCTATGAAGAATTCTACAGGATACTCTGGCAATTCAGGGGAAGAGGATTTATTGGTGGCAATCCAAAAGCAGACAGTTTATTTCGCTATGATAGCACATTCAAGGATACTTCAACCTTCTTTCAAAAAGAGGATTTGACTATCAATACCAAAGAAGAAATCAAGGATGATATTAAGGTATACAAAATAGTATTGGAAAGAAAGCCGGTGCCAACGGCTAATTCTATTCGCTTTGCTGAAGACCTGCTGCTTTTTGATTCACATGAAAACCTGGTGGCATTATTTGGGGCATCCAATGTAAGAAGGGATATGTTTTTTTTCAGCCAGCAGGATTCAAGCAGGTGTTCCATTTTATTTCCCAATACACCAAGACAGGCTATTTTCATCTGGGAGGACCAGGTTCAGGACAGAGTTATCTCGTTTTTGATGATTGGAGGAGGCCTTCGTCCAAAAGGATCTTCGGATTTCGATCAATCCATGGCATTAAATAGCTGGAGAAGCTATAGCGGTCTTTCAACCGGTATGCGTATGGCAGAGGTATTACGCATTAATGAAATGGACTTTAATTTCTTTGGTTCATCCTCTGAATTTGCATTGATGGTGGTTCCTGAAAAGAAAGGCAATATAGATTTCAGGAAAACAGGCGTCACTATGGGATGTCTGAATTGCACAGGTTCTCCTTTAATGAAAAAAGAGAAGATCAGCGCAGAGGCTGCCATAGCCGCGGGACTACAACTTTATATTGTTTCGATGGTGCTAATGCCTTAAGAACTGTGATTGAATATTTCTCCTATTTCTTTCTTGCTTTGAAAGCAACCCATAATACCAGCACAACAACAAGACCTACCAGGAAGAATGCCCACCACATTCCTGCTTTAAAAATTGTTTCCACCACACCACAACTGCTAAGAAAAAGCAGATTGACGTAAAGGAAGAAAAGCACGAAGGGAAATTTAGAATTCATACATTTTACTTTATAATTATAAATTCAACTATCATACCACCTGGGATTTCTTATACCAAGGCCTGTTTTTAGCTATTTATTGATGAATGTTTTCTACACTTTGGGCTAATCCCTGAATTCCTGGCTGATCATTAGCCCATAATAGCCGCCATCCAGGATGCCGATACCCAGGCGGCCGAAAGAAGGATTTAAGATATTGGCCCTGTGGCCCGGAGAGTTCATGAGATTGGTATGGGCAATTTCCAGCGTTTGTGCAAGCGCAAGGTTTTCACCGGCAGCCCGGAATTTTATATTGGCAGCTTTCATTCGGTCAAACGGGTTCTGTCCTTCAGGATTTTCATGAGCAAAATATCCTCGTACGAACATATCCTGAGAGTGGCTCCGTGCTACTTTTGTAAGCTCCGGATCTGCCTGTAAAGGTTTCAATCCTGCTTTAGCTCTTTCCTTATTCACCATTTCCAGCATCTGCATTTCCAAAAAAGGACGGACAATGGCTTTTTCGTATTTAAAGGAAAGTGGAATCTTCTCATGGGAGGAGGGATGCACAGTAAGGCTATTCATGGAATGTCTGACAGCTTCGTCAAATACAGGTGCCAGTTTACGGTTCACCCATTCTGCCCGCATGGCAAGTGGTCCGGCAAATTTGCTGTTCCTTGTTTCTTCAGTAATATTATCCCGGAGTGGTAAGGCCAGCAACAATGCAGAAAAGATAATGATATATATGAAGCCGTTGATTGCTCCTGGTATAAGACCAAGGAATCGATTTATTGCGCTATCATTCGTTTGATCAGGAATGGAACGGACAATATACTTTGTAACAAGCCCAATCAATAATCGGATTATTATTACGGTAGAAAGAAATGATACAGGCAGTAACCATACGCCCATTGTTGTGAATCGATCAAGGAAACGAGCTGTGTAGGGATAAAAAGTGTATCCTAACACCAGACTGCCGATCCAGGTGAGCAGATCAAGCGATCCCAATATAAATCCCCTTCGCAGCCCAAATAAAATGGCTAGCAGCAGGATCAGCCCCAGGAACAGATCTACCCAATTCATATCTGCTAAATTACAAATAGCATGCCCCCCAAAAATGGTCCAAATGCAAGGGGATTGTGAAAATTAGATGGTGAATTTCTGACAGGTAGTGACTACCTGATCGCCATTCAGGCGGGTTAGTCGCCTGTCATCATAAAAGGGCTTTCCATCAATAGGTTGTGAACTATATTGCCACCTTAAAATAAACTGTATGCGTTTTTTTCTGTCCTTCCTGCTTCTGTTGCTATTGTCTTTAACCACCTATTCCCAGGGGCTTTATTTACCAAGGGATGTAAAGAAAGCCTACAAAAAGGAATCAAGGTCAATGAATGGCATGCCAGGAAAAAATTACTGGCAAAATACCGGCAGGTATGATATCAATATTACCGCTACACCCCCTGAACGGACTATCAAAGGCAGTGAAACCATTACGTATTTTAATAATAGTCCTGATACATTACAGAACATTGTGATCAGGCTTTTTCTCAATATTCATAAACCCGGTGCACCACGAGAGGGAGGCGCTGGCCCTGATTATCTGAATGAGGGTATGATCATCGATGGGTTTTCCGTCAATGGACAAAGCAGGCAATGGCAGAATAGCCCAGGGCAGTTTACCGTAGCAAGAGTGAGATTGAACAAAGCTTTATTGCCAAAAGACTCGTTACACCTGGCGTTCGACTGGCATTATCCGATCTCCATTCAAAGTAACCGGGAAGGAATGATCGATTCCACTACTTATTTCCTTGCTTATTTTTATCCCAGGGTTGCAGTCTATGATGATTACGCAGGATGGGATGTAATGAATTTTGTAGACTCTAAAGAATTCTACAGTGATTTCAATGACTATACTGTAACTGTCAATGTACCCAAAAACTATATCGTGTGGGGTACGGGTACTTTGCAAAAACCTGAGTCTTTATTGCAACCAGCCATATTGGATCGCTATAAAAGATCGTGGACCTCTGATGAGATCATTCGCATAGTTACCAAAGAAGATCTGCAGGCAAAGAATATTACCACACAAAATGCAATGAATAGCTGGCAGTTCAAAGCCACTGATATACCGGATATGGCTTTTGGATTAAGTGATCATTATGTTTGGGATGGAGGTAGCACCATTGTAGATGATAAAACAAAACGAAGGGCAAGCGCACAGGCAGCTTACAACGATACCGCCAGCGACTATCATTATGTAGCAGGCTTTGCACGTCATTCCCTTAGCTGGTTATCCCACAAATGGCCAGGGGTTCCTTACCCCTATGAGAAAACAACTGTTTTCCACGGGTATGCAGGAATGGAATACCCAATGATGGCCAATGATGAGACGTATGAGGATTCTAATTTTTCCAGATTTGTGGCTGAACATGAAATAGCGCACACTTATATGCCATTCTATATGGGTATAAATGAAAGCAGGTATGGGTTTATGGATGAGGGCTGGGCAACCACCTTTGAATTATTGATTGGACGTGAGGACATGGGAGTTGATAAGGCGGAAGAATCTTATAAAGGATTCCGCGTAAGGGGATGGATCAATGATGCGGCGCAAAGTCAGGATATTCCCATTATTACACCTGCCAATAACCTTTCGGGTGCAGGTCTCGGTAACAATGAGTATGGAAAGGCATCTCTCGGTTACCTGGCCATGATGGATATGCTGGGCGATGATCTATTCAGAAAATGTCTCCACGCTTATATGGACAGATGGCATGGCAAGCACCCGATCCCCTGGGATTTCTTTAATACATTCAATGATGTATCCGGAAAGAACCTCGACTGGTTCTGGAGCAATTGGTTCTTTTCTAATAATTACATCGATTATTCACTGAAGACTTCAGCGAAGACAGCAAAAGGATATTCTTTGACCATTGAGAATATCGGTGGAATGCCAGCGCCGGTAAATGTTGTTGTTACCTATGCCGATGGAAGTACTGAGAAATTTCATCAATCTCCGGCAATCTGGGAAAAAGGTCAGAAACTGGCAACCGTAAATATTGCTACTAAAAAGGAAGTAGCTTCCATTAAACTGGATGGAGGAATATTTATGGATGCTGATGTGTCCAATAACAGCAACGCCCTGAAGGCGTTCTAACAGTTTAATACGTTCAAAAAGTTTAAAGGGTTTAACGGTACATTCCTGTTAAACCCTTTAAAGTTTTTGAAACACTTAAACTTTTATTCTTGAAGCTTTTCTATTAAGGGTATGTTTATAATACTGCATTATCATATCCTCATCTGTATCCAGAACATCAACCGGCTCCAGGACCTGGTAATAATTCATTACCCTGTCTTCATCGGTGTCAAGAACGTCTGCCTCGTCATACCTCGAAGGATAGGTGAGATAGCGGTTAATCGGCGCCAGCCTGTTATTATTTCTTGTAGCTGTTTTACTTTTGGTCTGTTTCATACAATACTATTTTTCCATTGCAAGTATCACTCATAAAACATGCCTTCAGAATCAGGTACGGGAAATTTATGCTGGTTAGTTTTCCCCAATGGAGATAGATAAGGGAAGGAGACCTAAATGTAAAGCAATATTGAGTGTAATTACGCAGGTATCACTAAAATCATTTTTCATGTAACTGGCAAATTACATGTCTGTTTTTATTAACGTGGGAATTGAATTCCCTATCTGTGAGGTAGTTAGTGGACAGGATGGCTCAGGTTCCCGGAAAATGGATCTCTGCCTTCTGAACATCACGGACCAGCTTTTCGTTCAGTGCTATGAGCAGGTCATAGTAGCCATGGGCATTCACCCATACATTCACGGTCATTATATATTTGTCTACATCCAGTTTGGAGATACCGATCCGGGCCACTGGCTCTGGCAAAATATTATCCGCTGAATCTATTGAAGCCTGCAACACTTTCTTAATATGGTCGGGATTGGTCTTGTAATCGAACCGCAGATCAATATCAAGACGTCTCTTTCCTTCGCGACTCAGATTGATCACTACATTATTCGATAATTGACCATTGGGAATGATAATGGTTTTATTGTCAAACGTAAGCACTGTAGTGTAAAATAGCTGAATAGAGGTGACTGTTCCTTCCTGGTTCTGAGTGTTGATATTATCGCCCACGCGATAGGGTTTTAACACCAGTATCAAAATTCCGCTTACAAAGTTTTGAAGGGTTCCTGAAAGGGCAAGTCCTGCTGCCACACTGAAGCCGGCAATAATAGCAGCAAAGAAAGTGAGTTGTATTCCTGCTACCTGCATCACCAGCAGTATCAATAATATCTGCAGGGTAAGGGCAACGAGGTTCTGTAAAAAATAGCGAAGCGAAGGATTGAAATTATGCTTCGATAATGTTTTCCTGAAGATTCTGTTGAATACGCGGATAAGCCACAGCCCAATGAACAGGATGAGCAGTCCAATTAAAATGCGAGGGCCAAAGCTGATGATCCAGTTATACGCCTTATCATAAAAGGTGTCCCAGTTCCACTTCATAGCCCACTACAAGAAAAACCTGTGCCTAACTGGGTCAGGCTTCTGCTTCCATATAGCTTTCTACCGGTTCACAGGAGCAGATCAGGTGCCTGTCACCGTAGGTATTATTAACTCTTGCCACGCTTGGCCAGAATTTGTTAAGTGTTACGTAGTGTAAAGGGAAGGCAGCCTGCTGTCTTGAATAGGAATGCTTCCACTCATCAGCTGTTACAACAAACTGTGTATGTGGCGCATTCTTTAGAGGATTATCCTTTTTGTCTGATTTTCCTTCTTCAATGGCTCTTATCTCTTCGCGAATGCTTAATAATGCATTGCAAAAACGATCCAGTTCCGCCTTGTCTTCACTTTCTGTAGGTTCAATCATGATGGTACCGGGTACAGGAAAACTCATGGTTGGAGCGTGGAATCCGTAATCGATCAATCTTTTGGCAATATCTTCCGCTTCAACCTCTGCTGATTTCTTGAAAGGCCGGAGATCAACAATGAATTCATGTGCACACTGGCCATTATGGTTGGTATATAAAATATCATATTGTCCTTCCAGTCTTGCACGCATATAATTGGCATTAAGAATTGCAAACTCTGTTGAACGTTTTACGCCTTCATTGCCGAGCATCCGGATATAACCGTAACTGATCAGGAGTATGGATGCAGATCCATAAGGAGCGGCAGAAACTGCTGTGTGCTGGTTTTTAGGTGCACTATCTTTTATCTCAACATGGCCTGGAAGATAAGGAGCCAGGTGTTTTTTGACACAGATGGGACCCATTCCTGGGCCGCCGCCTCCATGAGGAATGGCAAAAGTTTTATGAAGATTCAGGTGGCAGACATCCGCGCCAATCAGACCAGGTGCTGTTAAGCCAACCTGCGCATTCATATTGGCACCATCCATATATACCTGTCCACCGTGCTGATGAATTATTGCAGTGATCTCTTTCACTGTTTCTTCATACACGCCATAGGTGCTTGGATAAGTGATCATGATACCGGCGAGGTTAGCTGCATGCTGGGCTGCTTTTGTCTTCAGGTCCTCTACATCTATATAACCATTCTCCAATGCTTTCACAACAACTACTTTCATTCCTACCATTACTGCAGATGCGGGATTGGTGCCGTGTGCAGAGATAGGGATCAGCATTACATTACGATGTTTATCACCATTAGCTTCATGATAGGCCCTGATGGTCAACAAACCCGCATATTCACCCTGTGCTCCGCTATTGGGTTGAAGGCTGCAGGCATCAAAAGCGGTGATCTCACACAAATAATCAGAAAGATGTTTTACCACGTATTGATAACCCTGCGCCTGGTCGGCCGGTACAAAAGGATGTATCCGGCTCCAATGCATCCAGCTCAATGGGATCATTTCACTGGCCGCATTCAATTTCATGGTGCAGCTTCCGAGGGAGATCATGGAAGTATTGAGGGAAAGATCTTTATTCTCCAGCATTTTGATATACCGCATCATCTGGCTTTCACTGTGATGAGTATTAAACACAGGATGAGTTAAAAAAGCTGATGTTCTTGTGAGTGAAGCAGGGATATGAGAAAGATCTTCGTCATAATTAATATCGAAAGTGACCGGATCTTCATCATTCTCAAAACAATTGATCAAATCATACAGGGAATCAGGTGTAGTTGTTTCATCAAGGGAAATGCCGATATGCCTGTCATCAATATAACGAAGATTGATCTGCTGACGTTCCGCTTTTGCGCGAATGGCAGCCACATCTTTTGTTTTTACAACTATGGTATCGAAGAACTGATCTGATACCAGTTCAAAGTCCCTTTCCAGTATGGCGTCTGCAACAGTCTGGGTAAGCAGTGCAACGCGTCTGGCGATTTGCTTCAACCCTTCAGGACCATGATAAACGGCATACATGGCAGCCATATTGGCTAACAAAGCCTGAGCTGTACAAATATTGGAAGTAGCTTTTTCTCTCTTGATATGCTGTTCCCGGGTTTGCAATGCCATGCGTAAGGCCCGGTTGTTTTGAGCATCGATGCTGACACCAATGATACGTCCCGGCATACTGCGCTTGAAATCATCCTTTGCTGCAAAGAAAGCAGCGTGCGGACCGCCATACCCAAGGGGAACACCAAAACGTTGCGAAGAACCAACTGCACAATCAGCTCCTAATTCTCCAGGCGGTGTAAGAAGGGTTAATGCCAGCAGATCACTAGCCATTACTACATAACCACCACATTCATGCACTTTGCCAATAAAGGAACGGTAGTCTGCAATTACTCCCTTGTCATTGGGGTATTGAACAATGGCTCCGAAATAAGTTTGATCCAGCGAGGCTTCCCTGTAATCACCTATCACCAGTTCAATACCAACCGGAATAGCGCGAGTGAGGAGGACATCTTTGGTTTGGGGGAATATTTCTTTATCAACAAAGAATCGTTGGCGTTCGATATGGTCCTGTTTGTTTAGTGTATTGAAGAACATAGTCATGGCTTCCGCAGCAGCAGTTGCTTCATCAAGCAACGAAGCGTTGCTAATGGGCAGACCGGTTAGGTCGCTGACCATGGTTTGGAAATTCAGCAGACTTTCCAGGCGTCCCTGTGAGATCTCAGCCTGGTAGGGTGTGTATTGGGTGTACCAACCCGGATTTTCAAAAACCGTCCGGAGGATTACGGAGGGCACAATGGTATCATAATAGCCCTGACCGATATAATTGGTGAATGTTTTATTGAGAAGAGAGATTTCTTTGATATGCTCCAGGTATTCATGCTCACCCATGGGTGCCGGAATTCTCAGGGAATGGTCCATGCGTATGCCAGAAGGTACAGTCTGATTTACCAGCTCATCAACGGAAGACACACCAATGGTCTTCAGCATTTGCTTTGTTTCCTGGTCATTGGGTCCGATATGCCTCGGGATAAACTCCCTGGACTGATGTTCAAAAAGGCTCATGTATGTGATTTGTTTTTAATGCGGGAAGGAAAATGTCCGGGAAAATGGACAGATCGTACTTCCCTAAGAGATGCTATTCGTCTAAAGCGCTGCAAAGTTACGGTAGAGAAGGGAGAAAAAATGAGGCTAAACGGCAGTGTGAGTATCTGGCTGGTATCTATTCCGAAAACTATCTGGCTGCCTGCCGATAGCTATCGCGATAAAAAGTATCTTGCAGGCATGGCTGGTGATATTCTCCATAACTGGGAAAAGAAGTCGAAGGAACGGCATAAACTCTACAAACAATACCTGCAAAGGGCTTCCAAAAATAAGGTATTGAACCAGTTGCCTGAATTGCATACCGAAGCTTTTGATAAAGTAGACTGCCTGAAATGTGCCAATTGCTGCAGGAATTACTCGCCTCGTTTCAAAACTCCGGACATCAAACGGATCAGCAAACACCTTCAATTGCGGGAAAGTGATTTTATTGAAAAGTACCTGAAAGTGGATGAAGAAGGGGATTTTGTGGTTAAATCGCTGCCCTGTCCTTTCCTTGGTTCGGATAATGCCTGCAGCATTTATGACCAGCGGCCCTCTGATTGCCAGCGCTTTCCTTATACTGATGAAGATGTGATCATTAAACGGCAGCCACTGACATTGAAGAATTCAACTTTTTGCCCCATCACCTATTATGTATTGGAAAAATTGATGGCGGCTGGTCAGTGATCAATATTCAAACTTTCTCAATTTCGGAGCCATCAGCCAGGTTAGTATTACCACCAGCAGGGTCATGCTTCCACCAAAGATAACAGAAGGGGCAGCACCCATTACTCTTGCCATTACCCCACTTTCAAATTGCCCCAGTTCATTGGATGAATTGATGAACATGGAATTAACGGCTGATACTCTTCCCCGCATTTGATCTGGCGTACTTAATTGAAGAATTGTGCCCCGCACCAATACACTGATCCCATCCAGCATGCCCGCTATCAGCAGTGCAAGGAAGGAGATTGCGTAGATATTTGAAAGCCCGAAGATGATAATGCAGATACCGAAACCTGCCACAGCAAAGAGCATTTTGTATCCCTGGTTCCTGCGCATAGGGATGAGCGTAAGCGTTACAATGGTAATTACTGAACCGATATCGATGGCCGCATTGAGCCATCCGAAGCCGATAGGCCCAACCTTTAATATTACAGCACTAAACTCGGGGATAAGTGCAGTAGCGCCGCCAAACAATACTGCAAAAAGATCAAGTGAAATTGCTCCCAGCAATATTTTATTTTTCAATACATATTGCAATCCTTCTTTCACACTTTCCCAGGCGCCAATAGTTCCGGCAGGTATGGCAACAGGCTTTCTTTTTACTCTTGACAATAATAAAGATGCAATGATCACATAGCCGAGTATGATGCAGAAGGTGGTGTTGACCCCAAACCAGAATATAAAAAATCCTGCAGACGCATGCCCCAAAATTGAAGCTGTTAACCAGCTTGATGAGCTGATATTGGCCGCATAAGATAATTGATTGCGTGGCACAAGCTGGGCAATAATGGCATGTGTGGTAGGACCAGTAAATGCCCTTATTATGCCGGTTAAGAAAATAACAGAATAGAACAGCCACTCCAGTGTTTTTACTTCCAGTTTTTTCTCTATAAAGGGCGAACTGATCAGCACCAGGGCCGCCACACAAAAACAATAGCAAATGACTCCCTTAAGTAGCAGGGTCCTTTTATCAGACTTATCAATAACGTGACCAGCATATAATGCAAGCGAGAATACAGGTAAAAATTCAGACAATCCTACAATGCCAATGGCAAATGAATTTTTGGTAAGCTGGAAAAGTTTGTAATTCACTACGGTGATAACCATCCGGAGTGCCATAATGTAGATAATGCGGAAGCTGATGTATTGCCTGAATTCTTTATTTTTTAATGGAGCAACTCCTTCCAGTCGCGCGAATGATCCGGGCATTTATGATTCTGGTTTGAGACCCAGAATTTGGAAGTTTTGTCTGCCAAAATAAAAACTTCCAAATTCTAATCTTTAGTCTTTTTAAATTTTGAAGTTTTGGATCACAAAAATCAAAACTTCAAAATTCTAATTTATAGATTCGTTGGCGAAGTTACGAACTAGTCCGGTAGTGCAATAAAGTGCTGTCCGTTTTCATAGTCTTTTTCCAAAGCTTCCAGTACAACCTGTAAATGACGCTCATTACCAAGGAAATCTGCATTGGTAGTGTCTATGAACAGTGTTTTAATATTGTGCTGTCTGATATAATTGGTATAGGTTTCCTGGATATTGAAGAGATATTGATCCGGGATATTCTGCTCATAGCTGCGATTACGCTTTTTGATATTGTTTTGCAGCTTGCTCACGGGGGCATGGAGATAGATCAACAGGTCGGGTTGTACCAGTTGCTGATGTATGATATCAAATATGCGCTGGTACAGTCTGAACTCATCTTCAGAAAGGTTCACCTTTGCAAAAAGCAGGCATTTGGTAAATAGATAATCAGAGATGGTGAGAGACTGGAACATGTCTTTCTGCTGTAGCAGATCTTTGAGTTGCTTGAACCGTTCTGCCATGAAAAACAATTCCAGAGGAAAGGCAAACTGCTGGGGATTTTCATAAAATTTCGGGAGAAAAGGATTGTCCGCAAACTGTTCCAGGATAAGCCTGGCATTAAAATGTTTGGAAAGTAAATGGGACAGGGTAGTTTTTCCGGCGCCGATATTTCCCTCGATCGTGATAAAGTGATAATTCATTAAAACGAAAGTAAAGAAAATAGGAATTGTTATTTGCGGGTTACTTCCAATGTATCAGTACAAATTGCAAGTAATTCAGTTATCGATTTTTTAAAGACTGGATGTACCAGTCCCGGGCCTATTTCTGCCAGGGGTGTCAATGCAAAACGGCGGTTCTGCAATTCAGGGTGGGGTATCTGCAACTGTGGATCATTGCAGATCTGGTCTCCATATAATAATATATCAATATCGATAATCCTCGGGCCATATTTCTCATCCCTTTGCCGGCCCAGTTTCTTTTCGATTTCAAGAAGCAGATTCAGCAGATCTTTCGGCGGTATTGAAGTTTCAACTTCAAGGGCCTGGTTATAAAAGGAGGGCTGATCGGTTTTTCCCCAGGCTGCTGTTTCATACAGGGCTGAGGCGCGGGTTACCTTTCCCGCCCGTTCCGTGATGAGCCTTTTTGCTGTGGCGAGGTTCTTCTCCCTGTTGCCCATATTGCCACCTGTCAGTAAATATGCTTTGTTCATATAGGAATAAGGGGCTGGCTCACTGGATCAGCCGAACTTTGACGATTAAATCCTGTTTATCAAAGATGAGACAGACGGGTCAAATATCTCTAATTTTGATGTTTAATCATAAACCGGTTTATGCGCAGTTTTTTTAAGGTCTTCTTTGCATCCCTGTTGGCGTTAGTGGTATTTACCATCATTCTCTTCTTTTTCACCCTGAGTTGGGTAGGCAGGCTGGCCAGCAAGAATGAACTAAAGGTGGAAGCCAATTCTGTACTGGTGCTTGACCTGGGGCAGCATTATGCTGAACAATTGAAGGATGTTCCTTTTGCTATCCTGAGCGGGGAGGATAAGGATGTGCCAGGTTTATATGATGTGGTGCGATTGCTGCAAAGAGCAAAATCGGATAAGAATATTTCAGGTCTTTATATACAGGCTAACAATAATGCCAATGGATTTGCTGCCAGCGAAGAGATAAGGAACGCAATCCTGGAATTTAAGGAGAGTGGCAAATTTGTACTGGCCCATGGTGATGTGATGAGCCAGCAGGCATATGCAGTGGCCAATGTGGCCGATAGTGTGTTTGTTAGTCCGCAGGGTTTCCTGGAATGGAATGGGCTTAGTGTTGAATATGCATTCCTGAAAGGAACGTTAGAGAAACTGAATATAGAACCTCAGATATTCTATGCCGGTAAATTCAAAAGCGCTACCGAGCCGTTACGTGCAACAGAAATGACCCCGGCAAATGAATTGCAAACCACAGTCTGGCTCAGTGATCTTTATAGTCACCTGTTAATGGGTGCAGCTGCTACCCGCAGGATTGATACCGCAACGCTGCATAATCTGGCCAATGAAGGCAAGATCCAGACAGCTGCTGATGCAGTTACCTATAAACTGATTGATGGAGTGAAATATGATGATGAGATAAAAGATGCCATCAAAAAGAAGCTGAAGATCGATAAATACGAACGCACTAATTATATCACCGTCAATACATATTTAGCGGCGCATAAACTGGATAAATCCAGTGGCGACAAGATGGCGCTGATCTATGCGGAAGGAAATATTATTGATGGAGAAGGTGGTGAAGGAGAAATTGGAAGTGAAACCTATCGCACACTTTTGCGTAAAGCACGTTTGGATAAATCAATCAAGGCCATCATTCTCCGTGTTAATTCTGGTGGTGGAAGTTCCCTGGCAAGTGAGAATATCTGGCGAGAACTGGAACTGGCCAAAAAGGAAAAACCGGTGGTAGTGAGCTTTGGAGATGTAGCTGCTTCAGGGGGATATTATATATCCTGTTCGGCTGACAGTATTTTCTGTTTACCCAATACCATTACAGGTTCAATTGGTGTGTTTGGAATCATCCCTAATATGGAGACCTTTTTTAAGAATAAGCTGGGGATCACCTTCGATGGTGTTAAAACAGGGCCCTATGCTGATATGGGTGCTATTTACCGCCCGCTGGGTGAGAATGAGAAGAAAATGGTGCAGGCCAGCATTGATGTGATCTATACGCAGTTCAAACAGCGCGTTGCTGATGGCCGCAAAAAGGATACAGCTTATATTGATAGTATTGCCCAGGGCCGTGTCTGGACCGGAATGCGGGCAAAAGAAATTGGACTGGTTGACAGGTTTGGAGGTCTTGATGATGCAGTGAAATGCGCGGCCCGCCTGGCACATCTGGAAGATTATAGTCTAAAAGAATTCCCTCAACCAAAGAATATCTTCCAGCAGTTCTTCGGCAAAAGCGATCCGATGAACTACAATGATAAAATGAAGGCAGAATTGGGAGAGGTCAATTACAAACTCTATTCAGAAATGAAAAAGGTACGCGAAATGACAAATGTGCCACAGGCACGCCTGCCATTTACATTCTTTATTCATTGATTTTTCAGTAGGTTTGCGCTCAATCTTTACATAAATGGCGCAGCCATACAACCAGACAAAGGCACTTTGGGCAATAACACGAGCCAGTTTTAAAGCCATATTTGCCCAGCCTACGGCTATTGTTTTCAGTTTATTTTTTCCCATCATTTTCATACTGATATTTGGCGCATTTGGTAATGGCAAAGGTGTCAGTTATCACATTGCACTGGATAGGGAAAGTGATACCAGCAATCATTTATATCAGGCGATCAAAAATCATCCGCTGATCAAAATAGATGAATATAAAGACACAGCCATAATGAATGATGACCTGGATAAAGGAAGACTCACAGGTATAATCACCATTAAGCAAATCACTGATTCATCAGGGGTGCCAAAGTATAGTATATATACAAGAACAACCCACGCCAGTGATAATACCAATGAGGCATTCAGACATGAGCTGGAGTTTGTAAAGTTGCGATTTGAGGCTCAGATGGCAGGGAATAAACAGGAATTTGTGCGTTTAGAGCAACCGAGCTTTTCACAGGGGAAAAAATTCAGACAGATTGATTTTGTGTTACCGGGTCAGTTAGGCTTTTCAATATTATTCTCCACGCTCTTTGGAATTGCATTTACCTTTTTTACGCTTCGTGAGCAACTGGTATTAAAAAGATTTTATGCTTCTCCGGTAAGACGTATCAATATCCTGCTGGGCATTGGTACAAGTCGTTTGTTCTTTCAGTTGATTAACGTGGTAGTATTGGTGCTTTTTGGTCACTTCTTCCTCAACTTCACATTAGTACATGGAGGACTTACGGTGTTTGAACTTGTTGCGCTCACTATCATAATGCTGTTTTTATTAATGGGGGTGGGACTGATCTTTAGCAGTGTTGCCAAAACGGATACATCCATTCCCTTGCTAATTAACCTGTTTGGTTTTCCTCAAATGTTATTGTCCGGCACTTTTTTCCCGATCACTGTATTTCCGAAATGGCTGCAGCAGCTCTGTAATATATTACCACTGACACAATTCAACAATGCAACGCGCAAGATATCTTTTGAAGGCCTGCATCTTACAGATTTATGGAAGGAGATAGGTATTATGGGGATCTGGATAGTGGGCATCTATTTTATTTTGTCGCGAGTGATCAAGTGGGAATAAATTCAAGAATATGCGTTTTGTCAGGCTGGCAATCCTTAGTTTTATTTTTCTCTTCCTGGTGGTCTGGGCTCTTTCCTTATTAATACCATCTCATATTACCCTTTCGAAAGCCATCAATATTAAGGCTCCAGCAGACTCTATCACTGCCATGATCAAAAATCCGGGGAACTGGAAATACTGGTATCCGGGCATGAATGCAGCACTCCCTTATTATGAGAAGGGTGTCATAAAGGGAATGATCGTTAATAACTCGGACCCTGAAAACCCCGTTTACCTGAAACTGGATAAGGAGGAGGGGAACTTAATCACTGCCCTGTTTGTAGGTAAGAATATCAAACCAGTTATTAATACCTGGAGAACAATTGAACATAGCTCATCCGATTCACTGACTTTACAATGGGGAATGGATTTTCATCTTCGCTGGTATCCCTGGGAGAAATTTGCCAGCCTGGCGCTTGAAAAAACCTATGCACCCAAAATGGAACAGGGGTTGATGGAACTAAGGAAAAAGGTGCAATCCCCTTATTGATCCAGCTTGCACAAAAATGATTGAATTTGTACAAAAAATTATTGAGGGGGAATGCCTCATTCTGGCTAATTTTAGAGTCCTCAAATCAAAAACAATAAATATTATGAAACACCTCTTATTGGCAGTGGCTGCTTTTATTGCATTGAATGCTGCAGGACAGGGTG
>Ga0136846_1237384_pt1 | contig 21991 bp, 21 predicted proteins | sample HopSoiMetagenom2_FD_96841 | JGI IMG/M metagenome (GOLD analysis project Ga0136846, IMG submission 96841) | Grasslands soil microbial communities from Hopland, California, USA - 2 Assembly 2016 (version 4) | ecosystem: Environmental > Terrestrial > Soil > Grasslands | place: USA: Hopland... | reverse complement strand
GGCCGGTCGGGCAGGGCCACGCGGTACCCGTAGGTCTGGACCCGGTGCTCCAGCGGCCGGCTGTCGACGATGAACTGCGATCCGGCGATCCGGACCTCCCCGCCGTTGCCCTCCTGCTCGAAGACGCGCACCTCCATGTCGCCGGTGCCGAGCGATCCGGCGCGCGCCAGGTGCTCCAGGACCCCGGTGATGCCCTCCGGACCCGCCACCACCAGCGGGCGCTGCCGCCCCTCCAGCCCCAGCGTGCCGAGCAGGCCGGGCAGCCCGTTGAAGTGATCTCCGTGCAGGTGCGTGATCAGCACCGCGTCCAACCGGGAGAGGGAGAGGCCGGCGCGCAACGCCGCGAGCTGCGCGCCCTCGCCGCAGTCGCACATCACCCACGAGCCCTCCGCCGCGATGGCCAGCGCCGAGGCCCCGCGCTGCAGCGTGGGCCGCCCCGCGCTGGTGCCGAGCGGAACGATGCGCAACCTCACGCATGCTCCAGTACCACGGCGCCGCGCCCGCGCATGCGCGCCCGGTCGCCGCGCACTTCCGCCGCGCCGGAGTCCAGCAGCACGCGCCAGGAGCCGTCCGGCAGCTTCACTTCCGCCGGCTCCGGGTCGAACGACGCCACCAGGAGGATGGGACCGCGACGCAGCAGCAGCACCTTGCCCTGGCTCGAGGCGCGCACCGACTTGCGCGCGTCGTCCTGCAGCGCCGGGTTCTCGCGCCGCAGCTTCAGCAGGGCCTTGTGCCAGCGCAGCGCGCCGGCGTCCTTGCGCGCGCGATCGATCTTGCTGCGCTGGAACGTCTCCTCGGCCATGGGATCCGGCACTTCCGCGGCCCAGGAAAACGCCTTGAACTCCTCGCGCCGTCCCTGCCGCACCGACTCCGCCAGCGCGGGATCGGAGTGGGAGACGAAGTACTGGAAGGGCTCCTTCGCCGCCCACTCCTCGCCCTGGAAATAGAGCGGCAGCGCGGGCTGCAGGGCGATCACCGCGGCGGCAGCGCGCAGGCCGCCTTCGTCGGTCAGGGCGCTGAGGCGCTCGCCCAGGGCGCGGTTGCCGATCTGGTCGTGGTTCTGCGCGCAGACCACGAAATGGCGCGCGCGCAGGTGCGCGGCCTTGGTGCCGTGGGGCCGGCCGAAGCTCGGCTTGTGCTGCCCCTCGTAGAACCAGCCGCGCTCCAGCGCCCCAACCAGCTTGGGCATGGGATCCTGGAAGTCGGCGTAGTAGCCCTGCGACTCGCCGGTGAGCGCGACGTGCAGCGCGTGGTGCAGGTCGTCGGCCCACGAACCGTCCAGCCGGTACTCCTCGATCAGTTTCACGTCGTTGAGGTCGCTTTCGGCGATCACCAATCCGCCTTCGGCGTGCACCGCGTCCGCGATCTCCTGGAGGATGTGCGTGGGCGAGTCGTCGAGGATGCCGTGGACGGCGTCGAGGCGCAGCCCGTCGAATCCGCCGCCCGCGCGGGAGACCCAGCGCAGCGCGTTCTCGACGAAGTAGCGCCGGACCGCCGGCAGCGAGAAGTCGAGCGCATCGCCCCACGGCGTCTTGTGCTTGGAGGTGAAGTACGGGCCGTACTCGCCCAGATAGTTCCCCTCGGGTCCAAGGTGGTTGTAGACGACGTCGAGGAAAGCCGAGAGACCCTGCGCGTGCGCGGCGTCGACCAGCCGCGCCAACCCGGCCGGCCCTCCGTACGCGGCATGCGCTGCGAACAGCGACACGCCGTCGTAGCCCCAATTGCGGGCGCCCGGGAACGCGGCGACAGGCATCACCTCCACCGCGGTGTAGAGGGCATCCGCCAACTCGGCCAGGTGGCGGGCGGCGGCGTCGGCGGTGCCTTCGGGCGTGTACGTGCCGAGGTGGATCTCGCAGAAGATCAGCCTTTCCAGCGGGACCCGGGCGCGCAGGGACTGCGGCGCGATCGCGGCCAGGTCCACCACCTCGCTGGGCCCATGCACGCCCTCGGGCTGCAACAGCGAGGCAGGGTCGGGCCGCTCGCGGCCGTCAGCGAAGCGGTAGAAGTAGCGCGCGCCTGCCCGCACGCCCTCCGCGCGTCCGGTGAAGTAGCCGTCGGGGTCGCGGTAGAGCGGCAGGCTGGGGCCGCCCGCGAGCTTGACGCTGAGCGACGGCGCTTTTGGCGCCCAGACGCGAAAGTGCGTCGCGCCGTCACCGGGAACGGCGCCGAGCCAAGGCTTCCAGGGCATGCGCCAACGCTAGGGCGCGCCCCGCGCCCGCGCCAGCTACTTGGAAGGCTGCGGCTCGAACTTGAACGGATACGCGATGCGCAGCTTGCCCCCGCCTTGCGGCTTTTCGAATTCCCACTTCCGCACCGCGGTGACGACGCAGAGGATCAGGTCGCGGTCGGGAATACCGTCGGCCATCGCGCCGATCACCTTGCCGCTGGGCCCGATGTCGAACCGGGTGACCAGCTTCCCGGAGAGGGTGGGCCGGTCTTGCAGGCGCTTGGCGTAGCAGTCGCGGATCTCGGCGCTGTTGTCGCGGATGTAGTCGCCGATTGCGCGCCGCTCGTCGCCCTGCGGGATGGGGGGCGAGACGTCCTCGGCCGGGTCCTCGCCCTCTACCGTCAAGGACGGCTTGGGCCGCTCTTTGGGCGTGGCCACCGGTTGGGCCAACCGCGCCGCGGAGGAAGCGAAGGCGAGGAGGCCCGTTGCAGCGAGGATGCGGAAGTTCATGCGCCTTCGACAGTAGGGGCAGCGAGCAGGACGGGTCAATGAAAGGAACGGGGTCTCCAGGGCTTGGCCGCTGGCGATGTGTGCGGAATGCGCACCGTGGCGCCTGGGGTTACATCCTCCAAGATGAGGCGGGCCAGGTTCTACATCCTCGTACTCGGACTCACCCTCCTGCCCCAGGTGGTTGCGGCGTCCGATCTGGTCCGCTGGCTCGCCGCGCACGGGCAGCTGGAGCTGGGCCTTTCGGTGCCCGGCGTGCTGCTCTTGCTCAACCTGCCGATGATGGCGGAGATCCTCCGGCGCAAGCGCAAGGCGCGGCTGCCGCCCTTCCTGGCCGCGCTGCTACAGGCGCCTTGGACGGCGTGGTGGCTGGGCAGCCTCTTCTATGCCCTCCTTCGCGCCGGCTGGACGGTGGCGCACCTGGGCCCTTCGCCGATGCCGGTGTGGCTGGCGTTGATCCCGTACTTGCTGGCCCTCTACGGGACGTCCTTTGGTGCGCGGGCGCTGCGGCGCGAAAAGGTGACGGTGCCGGTGGCGGGCCTGCCCCCGGGCTGGCGCGGCGCGCGCATCGTGCAACTCTCCGATCTGCACTCCGGGCGGCACATCACCCGGCAGCGGCTCCAGGCCATCGCCCGCCGCGCCGCGCGGCTCAAGCCGGACATCGTGGTGGTGACCGGCGACATCGTGCACAACTCGCCGGCCTTCGCCCGCCAGGCGGCGGAAGCCATCGCCTCCATCCCGGCCAGGCACGGCATCTTCGCCTGCCTGGGCAACCACGACTTCTGGGCCGGCGCCGACGCGGTGGCGCACGAACTGGAGCGCGCCGGCATCCGCGTCCTGCGCAACGACGGCGTGCTGCTGGAGCAGGGCGGCGACGGCCTGTGGCTGTGCGGCGTGGACGACGTGTGGAGCGGGCTCTTCGATCTGCCGGCGGCGCTCCGAGGCCGGCCGCAGCGCGCGGCCACGGTGCTGCTCGCGCACCAGCCCAACACCTGGCGGTTGGCGCAGGAGCTGGGCGTGCAGCTGCAGCTTTCCGGGCACACCCACGGCGGCCAGCTGGCGCTGCTCTGGCTGCACCGCTCGCTCTCGCTGGCGCGCTTCATCACGCCGTTCGTGGCGGGGCTCTACCGCGCGGGCCGCAGCTATCTCTACGTGAACCGTGGCGCGGGATCGGTGATGCCGATGGTCCGCATCGGGGCCCGCCCCGAAGTCACCGAGCTGACGCTGATGCCGCCCGACGAAGTCGCCGACGACCTGGCCTTCGCGGCACCCTGAAAAGCCGTGCTCGTTCCGGTGCGTGAATGGGTGCTCGATGTCGAGCACGTGCACGTCCGCGCGCGATAGAGTGTCGGAGCGATGCGGATCCATCTCTTCGATCTCACAGACCCGGCTCGGCAGGCGGACGAGAAGCTCGTGGCGATGGAGCCGCGCGCGCGCGACGAGCTGGCGCGGGAGGCGCAGCGGAAGGCTTCGGCGTTGGGGTTGATGCGGGGGCCGACGCCGATTCCGCTGGTGCTCTCGCCCTGCTCCTTGCCGGGCGAGGAGCTCTCTGCGCTGGGGCGCGGCGCGCGTCTGATCACCAGTGCGTTGGTGAAGGTGGCACGCGAGTTGATCGAGCGGCGGCCGGAGAAGGCCCGCCTGCTCTTCCATCATCTCTCGCCGCTGGAGAGGGAGGCGCTGGCCCGACGTTGGCGCGAGGCGGAGGAGCTGCTCCACTCCCGGATCGACTGGTTCGTCGATGTCCAGGGCAGCGTGCGCGCGTTGGAGGTCAACGCCACCATCCCCGCCATGCAGGTGTACTCGGACGCGGCCGCCGCCGGCTGGGTGCAGGCCGTCGCGCCGGCCAAGACCTCAGCCCTCGCGAGCAACCCCAGCAACTCGCGCTGGCTGCTGGAGGCGCTGCTGGCGGCGGCGGGGCGGCGTCCGAGGCCGTGGCGGGTGCAGATCCTCCACCGCGAAGGCGATCCTCAGGTCACCGAGTTGCGCGCGCTGGCGCAGATGCTCCGCGAGCGCGGCATGGAGGCGCGCACCTGCACGCCCGACGAGGTCGAGCTCGACGGCGATCCGCGCGGGGTCATCTACCGTCACCTCTTTGCGCGCCATGTCGACCCCGGCTCTCCGCTGGGCGACGCCTTCCTCGACCCGGAGCGGCACGGGATGTGGAACCGCGTCGACGGGTGGCTGGAGACGAAGGGGCTCTTCGCCGAGCTGTCGGTGCAGGCGCGGGAACCGATCCTCACCGCCGAGGAGCAGGCGGCGGTCGCGGATCTGGTGCCCTGGACGCGGCTGCTCGACGACATCGACGATGCGGCGCTGGGCAACGGCGATCGGTTCGTGCTGAAGAAGTCCCACGACTACGGCGGCAAGAGCGTCGTCATCGGGCGCGAGGCGGGGCCGGCGGCCTTCGCGCAAGCGCTCGCACGGGCGCGGGCCGACGAGGCGGGGAGCTGGGTGGCCCAGGAGCTGGTGGACGCGCCGGCCATCGAGCGCTTCCTCTGCGTGGAGGTGGGCGCGCGCCGGATGTCGCTGCACCTCGACATCAGCACGTACGCGTCGCTGATCCCGGGAGTGCCGGAGGGCGGCAGCGTGTGCCGCGCGGCTCCGGGGCGCGTGGTCAACATCGTGGGGGGCGGAGGCGTGGCGCCGCTCTTCGCCGACGAGGTGCTGGCCGACCTGCTATGACTGCTTTCGCTCTCGCGAGCGCCGCTGGGCAATCTCCTCGAGGAAGCCTACGGCGAGGTGGTGGCGCAGCAGATCGATGCAGGGATAATCGGGAGCGTGGCAGAACTGATCGTGGAACCCGCAGAGCCGGCCGTGACGGTCGCGGCAGAACGCGTCGTAGCCTCCTTCGTCGCAGGGATCGTCGATGAAGGCGGCCACCTTCGCGGTTCGCTCCGCGGTCAGGAGCGGTCCGTCGTCGTTGGCGGCGGGGTCCGTTTCTGTGAGCACCTTTTCCGCCATCCGGGCCTCCAACGTCGCGCAGGAGTCTAAACAGCATGAGCCCGCAGGTCACGTTCAAGAGCAGCGAGGACAAGGTTCCCCAAGAGGGCGCGCTGGTCGATTCGGCGGGGCGTACGGTGGGGACGGCACCGCGGCTGTGTGACGCGGTGCGGCCTCCCTACACGCCCAGCCATGGAGATCCGCCGTCGACCATGCCGCAGGCTCCTGTCGGCCTCGAGGATCTCGGCGCCGCCGCGGCCCTGCGCGTGGTGGGGCCCTACCGGGAGAAGTGGCTGCAGGGGATGCAGAGCGGCGATCTGGCGGCCGCTCCGTACGGCGGCGCGGTGCCCGGTGCCTTCCTGGGGGGAAAAGGGCGGCTCGTCGCCGTCGGCCTGCTCTGGCGGCGTCGCGACGAAGTGATCGTCACCACCGAGCCGCATCGGCTGGAGGCGCTTCGCGCGCACCTCGACGCGCTCTTGATCATGGAGGACTGCGAGCTTCAGCAAGCGCCCGGATTGCGCCGGCTGCGTTGGTGGCCCGGCGACGCGCCGCCGCGCGACGTGCCGCCGCAGATCACCGGCATCCGCGAGCCGCTGGGCTTCGAGCTGCTGCTCCCGGAGGCCGAGGCGCAGTCGCTGCTGGAGACGCTGCGCGATCGCCCGCGGCCCGATCTGGCGGAGGCCTTCCGCATCGCCGTGGGCGAACCCAGGTGGGGCGCCGAGCTGGGCGAGGAGACCACGCCCATCGAGGCCGGTCTCGACCGCATGCTCTCGTTCGCGAAGGGGTGTTACGTGGGCCAGGAGGTTGTGGCCATGGCCACGTACCGCGGCCGCGTGGCGTGGAATCTGGTCCGCCTGGAGGTGACGGGCGCGGCACCGGCGCCCGGGACCAGCCTGGGCGAGGGCGGCAAGGGGCGCATCACCTCGGCCACGCAGGTGGGCGGCGGCGCGCTGTTGTTGGGCTACGTGCACAAGGAGCTCATCGTTCCGGGTTCCGCGGTGGCGCTCCCGGACGGACGCGCCGCGCGCGTCCTGGGCCTTCCCTACGGTTCGCTTCCTGGCGCGGGGGTGTGCGCATGAAGATCCTGGCCGCAATCCACGATCTGATGTTTTCCTCCAAGGTGCACGCCGCCGCGCAGGGGCGGCCCATCACCTGGCTCAAGCGGGGCACCAAGGTGGTGGAGGAGGTGGCTCGCGAGAAGCCGGACGTGCTTCTCATCGACCTGGGCTCGCCGCAGCTCGACGCCGTCAACTCCATCCGCGAGATCAAGCAGGGCGGCGGCCCGACGGTGATCGCGTACGTGGATCACACCCGCGAGGACCTGATCGAGGCGGCGCGCGCGGCGGGCTGCGATCACGTGATGAGCAAGGGCGAGTTCGCGCGCAGGCTGCCCGAGCTGCTGGCCGGGATCTAGAACACCGCGGCGAGGGCGCGGGGCCCCTGGTCGTCGGGAATTTCCGGGCCCGCGAGGACCAGCCCTCAGTACTTGTAGAACCCCTCGCCGCTCTTCTTGCCGAGCTTGCCTGCCCGCACCATGCGCCGCAGCAGCTGCGGCGGCCGGAAGCGCTCGCCCAGCTCGGAGGTGAGATGCTCGGCGATGGCGAGGCGCACGTCCAACCCCACCTGGTCGGTGAGCCGGAGCGGGCCCATCGGGTGGCCGTAGCCCAGCTCGATGGCGCGGTCGATCTCCTCGGCGGAGGCCACGCCCTCCTCGAGCATGCGGATGGCTTCCATCGCCAGCGCGATGCCCAGGCGGCTGGTGGCGAAGCCGGGTGCGTCGCGCACAACCACCACCTCTTTGCCCAGGCGGGCGCCCACGGCGCGGGCAGCGGTCACCACCATGGGATGCGTGCGCTCGCCCTGCACGATCTCCAGCAGCTTCATCGCCGGCACCGGGTTGAAGAAGTGGAGGCCGATGACGCGCTCCGGCCCCCGCGCGGCCGCGGCGATGGCGGTGATGGGCAGCGACGAGGTGTTGGTGGCGAGGATGGCCTCGGCGCGCGCCGCCTTGGACAGCCTGCCGAAGAGCTCCTTCTTGAGCTGCAGATCCTCCGGCGCCGCCTCGACGATCAGGTCGGCCTCTGCCGCCTCCGCCTCCAGATCCGCCGCCGCGGTCAGGCGCCCCAGCGCCTCGTCGCGCTCCTGCGGGGTGCAGCGGCCCTTCTCCACGGCGCGGGCGAGCGAATCGCGGATGCGCTCCAGCGACTTCTGCGCCGCGCCTGCTGCGGCGTCGTAGACCGCGGTGCGGTAGCCAGCGCGCGCCGCCACCTGCGCGATGCCGGTGCCCATGGTTCCCGCCCCCACCACAAGGAGCCGCTGCACCTCGATGGCCATCATACGTTCCCGAAGTAGATGCCGCGCTTCTCTTGCTGCGCCCGGTCCAGCACCTTGGCGAGCTGGTAGAATACTTCCGCCCAGACTTCGCCCAGCCCGGGCTCGCGGCCCAGCCGAGCGCGCGCGGCGGCGATCATCGCCTCCATGTCCTCGGCGCTGGCGAAGGCGCCGCCGCCCTGCTTCATCGCCTCCGCCGGCTTGCCGTCCAGCTCGGAGCGGGCGACCTCCAGCGAGGCACGCAGATCCTCGGCCTCCTGCGTGCTCAACGGGCGCTCGTTGATCAGCTGCTCGAGGACCGGCTCGATGCCCTTCTTGCCGCGCGGGCAGTGGTGCCGCACCTGATAGAGGAAGATGGCCCAGTCGCCGCGCGAGCAGACGCGCTCGGCGGCTTCCCAGGGATGGTCGCGCAGCCAGCGCTCCCAGTCCGCATCGCTCCACTTCGCGAAGCCGTCGGGCGGGGCGACGCTGAGGAAGACGGACACGCCGATCGCTCTAGCACGACTTGGAGGCGGCTACACCTTAGTGCAGGGCAAAACGGCAGGTGGAGGCGCCGCCGTCCTGCACGCGGAGCACGCGGGTCAGGCCCGGCGCAACCACCGCATACTCGCCCGGCTTGAGCGGCGGCAGCTGGCACTGGATGACGCGCTGGATGCAGCCCAGGTCCACGCACTCCTGGGTGAGGATCTCCTGGCAGATCTCCTGCTCCACATCCAGCACCACCTCCGCGTTGCGCATCAGCGCCGTGCAGCTGGGCACGCCGGAGCAGCCGCGGCCGCACAGCTCTCGCACCTCGATCACCATGCTGAGGTCCGGCGCGGCGCTGGAGGGCAGGCACAGCTCGCTCAGGTTGGCGGCGCCCGTCTCGCACTGGGAATCGCTGCAGGCGGCGGCGGCGAGGGCGGCAAGTAGAGCGAGGCGGCGGAGCATCGGAGCTTCCTTATAACGAGGCGAGCAGGCGCGAAAGGTAGAAGAGCACGTCGAGCGCAACCAGGGACAGTGCGCCGGCTGCCGCGACTCCCAGGCCCCCTTGCGGCGGCAGCAGGCGGGCCAGCGCGGCCGCGGCGATGCCCGCGGCGGAGGCCAGGGCCAGATCCCCGGGGTACCGCATGGCGACGCCCGACACCGCCCGCGCGAAGAAGAGCTCGCGCGAGAGCGGATCGTAGACGGGGACCGGGAGCTGCAACGTCCCGGAGATCAGGTAGGCGGCCGCGAAGGCCGCGATGCCGGCGAGCGCGGTCCGCATCAGAGGGGATGCCGCGCGGTGACGTAGAGCCCGATCACGGCGGCGGTCCAGAGGAAGGCGGCGCCCGTGCAGGAGACAGCCGCCAGCGGCCAGCGCGGCTCTTCGTTCCGGCGGCCGGCGAGGGCGGCGCCGATCACCAGTGGCAGGGCCAGCGCGGCGAGGTGCTCCTTGAAGTCGAAGAGCTGCGCCAGGACGGGAGCGTTCAGGTCGAAGTCTGCCGCCCGCACCTGGACGCGATAGGCCGGGTAGATGGCGAGGCCGCAGGCCGCCTCGAGGAGGACCGCCGCCGGCGCGATCCAGCCGAGGCGCCGCAGCGCCCGATCCTGGGCGCGCCCCAGGGCCGCCAGCACCGCGTGGACCGCGTGGTGCGTGGCCGCGAAGAGCGCGGTGAAGCCCAGGACGGCGTGCCAGATCAACAGCGCGCGATCGCTCACGTGGCCAGCACCGGCAGGGCCCGCCGCGCGCGATGTTCCTGCACCCGCGGGCAGCCCGGGTCGGGACTGCCTACCGCGCGGCAGCCCCCGCGGCACAGGGCGAGATATTCGCAGGACGCGCACGGCTCGGGTGCGCGCGCCGGGTAGCCGCGGACCTCGGCGAATCCAGAGGGCCACGCGGCGGCCATCGCGCCCGGGATGCGCGCGTCGGCGGCGGCGGTGGAGAGGAAGGAGCAGCCGGTGAAGGCTCCTTCGGGCTGCACCGCGGCCAGCACGTCGCCGGCGACGCAGCCCTGGACGCCGAAGAAGGCGGCCACCTCTTTCGAAGGCCGGTGCCAGAACACCATCGGCGCGAACGAGCAGTCGAGCTTGACGCGGATGCGGTGGCGGAAGACCAGCCGCCGCGCCATGGGGAAGAGCGCGCGGCACTGCGCGGGCGTCAGCTCCTCGTCCAGGCCGCGCCCGCGGCCCACCGGCTTGAAGCGCAGCAGCTCCAGCTCGTTGAGGCGCAGGCGCTTCACCAGGCGGGCCACCTCCGGAACGTGGTCGAACGAGCTGCGGCTCACCACGCAGTTGACGCCGACCTCCGGTTTGACCGCGCGCAGCAGGCGGAGGGCACGCTCGGCATGGCGGAAGCCGTCGAAACCGCGCGCCTGCGCGTAGGCCGGTCCCACTCCGTCGACGCTGACGTTGATCTGGCCGAAGACGGCGCAGCGGCGGGCGGCGTCGGCGTCGAGGCCCAGGCCGCTGGTGGTGAGGTTGGGCGTGATGCCCACCGCGCGGGCGTGCTCCGCCACCGCGAACAGGTAGTCCAGCTCCAGCGCCTCGCCGCCGCCGAGCGCGACATGGAAGACGCCCATGGCGGCGAGCTGGTCGAGGATGCGGCGCGCCTCCTCGAGCGACAGCGCCGCGCCGTCGGGCGTGGCGTCCACGTAGCAACCGCGACAGCCCGCGGCACAGCGGCGGGAGAGGACGACGTGCACCTCCCGCGGCGCGCTGAGCGGACCGTCCTCCGCCAGCTGCCAGAGCGGCGAGTCGCGATAGCCCAGCTCGCGCATCATCTGCCGATCCACGTGCAAGAGTGCGCGCGGGCGCTCGATCTCGACGATGCCGCCGAACCGTTCAGCGCGGGCGCGAAGCACCTTCACCGCTGTGGATTCCGGCGCAGCAGCGCTCCCAGCAAGAGGGCCAGGGTAGAGGCGAGCAGCGACCCGAAGAGCAGGAAGGTGACGTCCACGCCCAGCGAGCTGGAGTTCGGGTTGCAGCCGAAAGTGGCCTGGAGGACCCGGCCCCGGCGGAGCTTCATCCCTCCATGCTACTTCGTCCGCGCACCCGCGGCGTGCGGATGATCGCCGCCATGGCCGCCACCTGACGGTGCGGCGTGCGGCGCGGCGCCGGCGGGAGGAGCCGCGTGTGGGGCCCCTCCGGGCGGCGTTGCGTGCGGAGCGCCACCTTGCGGTGCGCCGTGCGGCCAGTAGCCGCTCGCGGCCCCGGGGCGGGGGCTGTATCCGCCGCGCGGTGTGGGTCGGCCGACGTCACCTCTCGCGCGCGGCTGAAGCGGAGACTGCATGCCGGCGCGGGACGGCGCTGATGTCGTGGTCGGCCGGGCGCGCACCACCGAGGCCGCGGCCACCGGGCGCACCGGCTGGCCGGTCGCGCGCGAGACGGAGGCGACGGGCGGACCGAATGCGCCGGAGCGAGCGACGGTGGCGTGTGGGCCCGTCAGCGGCTGCGTCGAGGGAATCACGCCCGCTGTTCGCTGGGCGGGCACCGCCACGGCGGTGATGGGGCGCGTGAAGTGCTGTTCCGGGACCGCCACCCATGCGGGATGCCGGTAGCCGAAGACGACGCCGCGAGGACCGAGCGGACACCAGGCGGCGTACCCGCCTCCATAGCGCCAGCTCACCCAGGCAGGAGCCCAGACGGTGCCGGGGATCCAGTACCAGCCCACGCCGACACCAAAATTCCAGCGGCCGTAATGGTAGGCCGCCCAACCCCAGGGGTCGTCGGAAACGAAGGTCCAGCCCCAGTCGGTGAGCACCCAGCGGCCGTAGTAGTAGGGCCGCCAGCCGTAGTTCACCGCGGGAACCCAGACGTGCCCGTACGGCGCGACATAGGTCCAACTGCCATAAGGAGAAAGCCGGTCGTAGAAGACGGCGTCGCTGGACACGTCGGTGCCGGCAGGAGGGGCGGGCTGCGCGTAGTCGTAGCTCGAGTCCGGCGAGACGCCCGTATCGGCGGTCATCGGCGGCGGCGGTGGACTCTCCACCGGCGGCCCGTCGCGGACCTGCCCCTGCTCGACGATGCAGCCCGCCGCGAGCGCGGCGAGCGAAAGGATCACGATGTTGCGGAAGCGGCGCATGGGTCTCCTCGCGTGCTTGGACGTGCGTTCAGCGCCTCCGATTCAAGGACCTCCGGAATTGTACGGCAGCCACAGGCCGATGGCTTGCGCGTCCGCAAAGGGGGCAAACAAGCGAACGGTTCGCTTGTTCAGTGCCGATAGGCGTGGGCGATGGGAAAGCGCCACCCCTCGCCAAAGGCGCGCGCCGTGACGCGCAGCGCCGGGGCTGCCTGCCGCCGCTTGTATTCGCTCTGCACCACCAGCTTGAGCACGCGCCGCACCAGGTCCTCGGAGAAGCCGCGCTCGATCAGCCGCCGCGCCCCCAGATGCTCCTCGACGTGGGCGCGCAGCACCTGGTCCAGGTCTTCGTAGGGCGGCAGCGTGTCCTGGTCGGTCTGGTTCTCGCGCAGCTCGGCGGTAGGCGGCCGGTCGAGGATGCGGGGGGGGATGACCTCGCGCTCGCGGTTGAACCAGCGCGACAGCGCGTAGACCGCCGTCTTGGAGAGGTCGCCGATGGCGGCGAGCCCGCCGGCCATGTCGCCGTAGAGGGTGCAGAAGCCGGTGGCCAGCTCGCTCTTGTTGCCTGTGGAGAGGAGCAGCGCGCCGGTCTTGTTGGAGAACGCCATCAAGAGCGTGCCGCGGATGCGCGCTTGCAGGTTCTCCTCGGTGACGTCCGGCTGGCGGCCGGCGAACAGGGGAGCCAGCGCCGTAAGGTAGCTCTGGAAGATGCCCTCGATGGCGATGGTATGGAAGCTCACGCCCAGGCGCTTTGCCAGCGTCTCCGCGTCCTCGTTGCTCATCGAGGCCGTGTAGCGGGAGGGCATGGCGATGGTAGTGACGTTCTGCGCCCCGAGGGCGCGCGCGGCCAGCACCGCGGTGAGCGCCGAGTCGATGCCCCCGGAGAGCCCAAGCACCGCGCTGCGGAAGCCCGTCTTCAGCGTGTAGTCGCGGATGCCGAGCGTCAGCGCCTCGGCCAGCTCGCTGCAGGCGTCGTCGGTATAGTCGCTCTCCATCTCCGCCAGCGAGGCCAGCGATTCCGCGGGCGGCTCCGCGGCGCGGCCTACGCCGGTCCGCGCGCCCACGGTCCTCGCGCCGTGCGGCCGCGCTTCCAGGTTCGCGACCACCAGATCCTCGCGGAACGCCGCCGCCTCGCGCTGCACCTCGCCGTCGGCGCGGACCAGGAGCGACAGACCGTCGAAGACGAGCGAGTCGTTGCCGCCCACCAGGTTGCACATGGCGATGGGCAGGCCGTGCCGGCGGGCGGCGGCTCCCAGCATCCGGCGGCGGATCTCGGGCTTGCCCACCGCGTACGGCGAGGCGGAGATGTTGACGATCATCTCCGCGCCGCGTGCCACCAGCTCCTCGATGGGGTCGCGCGGATAGCGGGGCTGCTTCCAGAACTGCTTGTCGTTCCAGAGATCCTCGCAGATGGAGACGCCCAGCTTGACGCCGGCCACCTCCACCAGCGGGCCCGCTTCGGGCGAGGGATCGAAGTAGCGCCCCTCGTCGAAGACGTCGTAGGTGGGGAGCAGGCACTTGCGCACGACGGCCGCGACCCGACCTCCCTGCAGCAGCGCGGCGGCGTTGAACAGGCCGGCGCCGGGTCCGCGGTGCCGCTCCGGGAAACCCACCAGCGCTGACACGCGCTGGAAGATTTCGTTGCGCGCCAGCTCCTCCAGCACCGCGCGGCAGCGGTCGACGAACTCGCCCAGCTCGAGCAGATCCTTGGGCGGGTAGCCGCACAGGGTCAGCTCGGGAAAGAGGACCAGCTGCGCCCCGCCGTCCGCCGCCTTCTTCGTCTCCTCCACCACCCGCGCGGCGTTGCGCTCGAACGCGCCCACGGTGGTGTCGATCTGAGCCAGCGCGATGTTCACGGTGGCTGGGTAACGTTCCCGCAGGCTGGCGTCAATCAGCGGCCGCCGACCTGTACGGTACCGGTCCGCTGCAGCTTGCCCCAGCCCACGGCGAATCCGGCCAGCGCGTTCCACAGGCTGCGCACCAGCGCGACCCAGAGGAGCTGACGGTAGACGATGCGTTGCACGAAGAGGCCCGCCAGCAGCCCGAGGTCCTCGCCTTCCAGCAGCACCGCCACCGCCGAGAGGATGAGGTCGAGGGCGAAGAAGAGGAGGTAGTAGCCCGCCGTCGCCAGCGCCTGTCCACGCACGAGCGAGACGAGGAGCAGCACGTCCACGGCCGGCGCGATCAGCGGCACGACGAACTGGTACACGGCGAAGGTGGGAAGGATGAGCCAGCCCAGCACGCCGCCGCCGCGGCGGAAGAGCCGGGCCTTGTGCTTCCAGCAGGCCTGGAGCACGCCGTAGGTCCAGCGGAACCGCTGCTTGAGCAGCGCCTTCGCCGTCTCCGGCGCCTCGGTGTAGGCCAAGGCGTGCTCGGCGTAGACGACGCGGAAGCCTCGCGCGATCAGCCGCAAGGTGAGGTCGGTGTCCTCGGCCAGCGTGTCCTCGTGGAACCCGCCGGCATCGAGCATGGCGTCGCGGCGCCAGGCGCCGACCGCCCCCGGCACCACCGGCACCGCGCCCGCCAGGTGCCAGGCGCGCCGCTCCAGATTTTGCGCCGTGACGTACTCCAGCGCCTGCCATCGCGTCAGCCGGTTCACCCGGTTGCCCACCTTGGCGTTGCCCGCCACCGCCCCAATGCGCGGGTCGCTGAAAGGCGCGGTCAGCTGCGCCACGGTATCGGTGGCGAACAGCGTGTCGCTGTCGAGCGCGACCACCACTTCGCCGCGGGCTTCGGCAAAGCCCAGGTTCAGGGCGGAGGCCTTGCCGCCGTTGGGTTTGCCGAAGATGCGCACCCGCGCGTTGCCCCCGAAGGCCTCGCGCAGCACCGCCAGCGTGCGATCCTTCGAGCCGTCGTCGACGCAGACCACCTCCAGCACCGGCGGCTCCTGCGAGAGCAGCGACTCCACGGTGCGCGCGATCACCGACTCCTCGTTGTAGGCCGGCACCACCACGCTGACCCGGACGCCGGCAGGCGCCTGCCCGTCGCGGCGGCGCGTCTTGCGCGCCTGCAGCGGCGCCAGCACCGCCAGCACCACCGCGCGCAGGCCCAGGAGCGCGATGGCCAGCCCGAAGAGCGGTCCGAGCACGCGCCCGATGCCGCCGAGGACGCCGAAGACCACGCCGTCGGCGCCGGCGATGAGCGCCGTGGCCGGCGCGCGCGGCGCCGCGGGCAGGAACTGCTCGCGCCGCAGCCCCGTGATCTCCTCCGGAGTGGCGAGCTGCAGGCCCTGGGCGGCGAGCCCGTCCAGGATCATCGGCAGCGCCGCCAGCGTGGCGGCCCGGTCGCCGCCGCCGTCGTGGAGCAGGATGACCGAACCCTTGGCGGCTTGCGCCAGCACGCGCGCGGCGATGACCTTGGGATCGCGCTCGGCGAAGTCCTCGGGATCGATGTCCTGGCCCAGGGTCACGTAGCCCAGGTCCGAGGCGTGCGCGATCACCCGCGCGTTGCGCGATTCGTCCAGCGCCTGGTCCGAGTGGTAGGGCGGCCGGAACAGCTTGGGTTGGCGGCCGGTGACCCACTCCAGGAGCCGCTCGGTGACGTTCAGCTCCACCTCCATGCGCAGCGGCGACACGCGGGAGAGGTCCGGATGCGTGAAGGTGTGGTTGCCGATGGCGTGTCCCTCGTCGAACTCGCGCTTCACCAGATCCGGGCGCACCTGCACGTTCTGGCCGATGAGGAGGAATGCCGCCTTCACGCCGCGCGCCTTCAGGAGATCGAGGATCTTCGGCGTCCACTTCGGGTCGGGCCCGTCGTCGAAGGTGAGCAGCACCTTGCCGCGCGGCTTGCCGCCGCGGCGCTCGAGGATCCAGCCCGACGGGTATTGCTGGTACTCGACGTGCGCGAGCCGGCCCTGCGCGTCCCAGGCGACGGTGCGGCGGCCCGACTGTGGTCGCGCCTTGAGGGAGAGCAGCTCGCCGTCGCCGATCTGCGCCACGTCCTCGGGGTCGTGCGCGACCACCACCCCGTCCAGCGCGACGCGCGCCTGCTGCGCATCGAAGGTGCGCGGTTGCGGCGGCCGGCCGAAGAGATCGAAGACCTTGGAGTCCTCCGCACCCAACCGCCAGATGGCCACCCCGCGCACGTGCAGGTCCTGCACCGCCTCCAGCTGCGCCTCCATGGCGGGAGCGTCGAGGAAGCGCACCACGTGCTTCTCGTCCGTCTCGTCGTCGTCGTACTCGAACGAGCTGCTCCTGGACGCCGGGTCCCATTCGATCGGCACCTCGTTCTCGCGGGCCAGCGCCAGCGCCTGGCCGAAACTCAGCTCATCGCCGGGGCGCGCCGTGTCGCCGTCGCCGTCGAGTGGCCAGTCGTAGCCGTAGGCGCCGAGCGCCACCACCAGCTTGTCGGCAGGCGCGCGCCGCAGATACGCCGCCACGCTTCTGGCCACGAACTGCGGGCTGGCGATGGGCCCCGGGTTGTCGGTAGAGGAGTGCTGGTCGTACGCCATCACCACCAGGAAATCGGTGGCGGCGGCCAGCCGCTCGACTGGGATGCCTTTCGCTTCCGCAGGCACGTCGACGCTGAGGAGGAAGCCGCGCGGGTGCAGCTCGGCCCAGGCGGCTTCCGCGAACGCGCCGAGCCGCTGCCAGGCGCCGGCGTCCAGGTCCTCGAAGTCCAGGTTCACCCCGGCGAAGCCGCGCTCCTCGCAGAGCTGCAGAAGGCGCCGCGCCGCCTCCTTGCGCGAGCTGTCGCTCGCCAAAAGCGGCTCCACCAGGGCGCGGCGGAAAGCGCCGTCTGCGTAGTTGGAGACGGTGGGCGTCAACTCCAGCCGGGCCGCGGCCTGCGAGATGCGCGCGTCCTCTTCCACCGCGAAGCTGCCGTCGGCTTTGACGTGGATCCATTCGGGCATCGCGTGCGTGAGCTGGTCGGCGTGGGCTTGCAGCGAGCGCACGCTCTCCTCGTCCCAGTTGACGACGAAGCCCGCCAGCACCGGCTCCCGCGCGTCGACCTTGTGCCGCCGCTTCTGCGCCGCCTGCGCCTGCGCGAGCAGGTCCTCGAGCCGCTTCTCTTCCTTCTTGTATTCCCGCTCCCGCGCCTTGTTCTCCAGCGGATGGCCCGCGGCCACCCGCGCCGCCGGCGCCGGCTCCGGACCCTGCGCCGCCCGCGACCACGGCGGCGGAAAGATGGAGACGAGGAACACGCCGAGGGCGGCGACGGCGCCGGCCGCGCCCAGCACCGAGGCGATCCGCACCGCGAACGCGCGCCTGCCCGACTCATCACGAAAGACGGCCATTTCGAGACCCTTGGACGTGCCCAGCGCCGGTAAATGCATGCGCCATGCCGCCCATTTTGATACACCGCGTCCGTGCACGACGACCTGCCCCAGCGCAAGGCCCAGCACCTCGATCTCGTGCAGCGGCCTGAAGTGGAGCCCGACGGGGTCGATACCCTGCTCTCTTGCGTGCAGCTCGTCCACCGCGCGCTGCCGGAGCTGGCGCTGGACGAGGTGGACCTCTCGACGCGCCTTTGCGGCAAGCCGCTGCGCGCGCCGCTGATGATCGCCGGCATGACCGGCGGCACCGACCGCGCCGGCCAGATCAACCGCGACCTGGCCGCGCTCGCCGAGGAAGCCGGCGTGGCCTTCGGGGTGGGCTCGATGCGGATCCTCCTCGATCAGCCCGACCTGCTCGGGACCTTCGCGGTGAAGCCGGCGCGGCCGCCGCTGCTGGTCGCCAACCTTGGGGCGCAGCAGCTGGTGCAGCGCGGAACCGCGGCCGCGCTGCGGCTGATCGATCTCCTCGGCGCCGACGCCATCGCCATCCATCTCAACCCGGCGCAGGAGCTGGTGCAGCACGACGGGGACCGCGACTTCCGCGGCTGCCTCGAGGCGGTGGCGGCGCTGGTGCGCGAGGTGGGCAGCGAAAAGGTCATCGTCAAGGAGACCGGCTGCGGCATCGGGCCCGCGGTCGTCCGGGAGCTGTGGGAGCGCGGCGTGCGCGCGGTGGACGTGAGCGGCGCGGGAGGCACGAGCTGGCCGCGGGTGGAGCAGCTGCGCGCCCGCGAGCCGCAGGCGCGCGCGCTGGGCGAGCTGCTCAGCGACTGGGGGATTCCGACCGCGGCCTGCGTGGCGACGGCGCGCGCGGCGGCCCCGGATCTGGAATTGGTGGCCTCCGGAGGCCTGCGGTCGGGGCTGGACGCCGCCCGCGCCATCGCGCTTGGCGCCGACGTGGCCGGCTGCGCGCTGCCCCTCATCCGGGCCCACCAGCAGGGCGGCATCGAGGGCGCGCGAGCCGCGCTGCAGGGCATCCTGCATGCGCTGCGGGCAGCAATGTTGCTGACCGGCGCGCGGGACGCGGCGGCGCTCCGCGCTTCTCGGCCGGTGGTGCTGCCGCCGCTGCGCGACTGGATCGAGGGGCTCGGGACATGACCCGCGGCCGCGCGCCGGGCAAGCTGCTCCTGCTCGGCGAGCACAGCGTGGTCTACGGGCACCCCGCGCTGGCCGCGGCCATCCCCCGCTACGTCACGGTAGAAGTGGAGGCGGCGGACGAGGCCCGGATCGAGCTGCCTGGCGGCATCCAGGTGCCCTTCCCGGTGCTGGATGCGGCGCGCGAGTTGGCGCGCGCAGCGGGTTTCCGCGGGGCCTTCCACGCGCGCGTGCAGAGCGACATCCCGCTGGGCAGCGGACTGGGCAGCTCGGCGGCGCTCGGCGTGGCGCTGGCACGCGCATTCAAGCCTGGCTGCGCCGCCGGGGAGGCGGCGGAGCTGGCCATGCGCCTCGAGCGGGTGCTGCACGGCACGCCGTCGGGCGTCGATCCCGCGGCCTGCGCCCAGGACGGCGTCATCTTCTTCCGCCGCGGCGAACCGCCCGCAATCGAGCGGGTGCGCGGCTCGGCCTGGATCGCGGTGGCGTTGACCGGGATCGCGCGCGGGACGCACAGCACGGTGATGCCGCTGGCCGAGCGCCGGAAGACCGACCCCGCCGTGGATCCGCTGCTGGCGCGGCTCGGCGAGCTGGCGCGGGAAGGCCGCGCGCTCTTCGAGCAGGGGGAGCTGGCGGAGCTGGGCAAGCGCTTCGACGCTGCCCATGCCTTGCTGCGGCAGCTGGGCGTTTCCTGCGCGGAGCTGGAAGAGGCGGTGGCGGGCCTCAAGCGCCAGGGAGCGCTGGGCGCCAAGCTCACCGGAGCCGGCGGCGGCGGCGCAGCCATCGGCCTGGCGCGCGACGAGACGCACGCCCGCGAGATGGCAGCCCGGGCGTCCGGTTTCGCGGTAGAGGTCGGCGCGTGAAGGCCACGGCCCAGGCGTACGCCAACATCGCGCTGGTCAAGTACTGGGGAAAGCGCGACGACGCGCGGCACCTGCCGCAGGCGTCATCGCTCTCCGTGGCCTTGGACCGGCTCCTCACCACCACCACGGTTACGCTGGGGGCCGCAGAGGATTCCTTCGAGCTGGACGGAAAGCCCGAGGATCCGGCGCGCGCACGGGCCATGCTCGAGGCGGCGGGCATCCACGCCAAGGCGCGCATCGTCTCGCGCAACGACTTCCCCACCGCGGCGGGACTCGCTTCCAGCGCCAGCGGCTTCGCGGCGCTGGCCGTGGCGGCCTGCGCTGCGGCGGGAAAGAAACGGTCGGTCGAGGAGCTGTCGGCGCTGGCCCGCCTGGGCAGTGGCTCGGCCGCGCGCAGCGTCCCGGGCGGCTGGGCAGTGTGGGAGGGAGAGTCTGCGAGGCAGGTGTTCGGCCCCGCGCACTGGGACCTGCGCTTCTGCATCGCGGTTTGCGCCAGCGGCCCCAAGGACGTGGGCTCGCGCGACGGCATGCGCGCGACTCGCGAGACCTCGCCGTACCACGCCGCGTGGATCGAGCAGTGCCGGCGCGATCTGCCGCAGGCGCTGGCGCTCTTGCACCAGCGCGACCTGGAAGGGCTGGGCGCGCTCGCCGAGCGCAACGCGCTGCGGATGCACGCCGACGCGCTGGCGGCGGACCCGCCGCTGCTCTACTGGCAGCCGGCCACGGTGGCGTGCCTGCACGCGCTGCGGGAGCTGCGGGCGGGCGGTGTGGCGGCGTGGGCCACCATCGACGCGGGGCCGCATGTGGTGGCCATCTGCGCTCCCGGGAATTCGGCGCGCGTCGAGGCGCGCCTGGGAGCCGTCGCGGGCGTGAAGCAGGTGCTGGTCTGCGCTGCGGCCGGGGGCGCGCGCGTGATGCCATGAGCGGGCAGCAGCTGGCAGCGTGCGGGAAGGTGTTTCTCGCCGGGGAGTACGCGGTGCTGGACGCGGGACGGCCGGCGCTGGTGGCGGGCATCGACCGGCGGATGCATGCCCGCTGGGGAAGTGTACCGGGTGTACACCTGGTACACGCCCCGACCGGGCTGGTCTGGGACGGCGGCGCCCCGCCGCCCGAACTCCGCTTCGCCGCCCGCGCCGTCCAACTTGCGCGCAGCTTCTGCGGCTCCTCTTCTGGGCTCCGCCTGGTCTTCGAGGACGACCTGGCCCTGGAAGGCCGCAAGCTCGGTCTGGGCGGCAGCGCCGCGGCCTGTGTGCTCGCCGTCCGCGCCGCCTGCGCCGCTGCGGGCCGCGTCCCGAGCGACGACGAGGTGGTCTCGCTCGCCTGCGCTGCCCACTGGGCGGAGCAGGGCGGGTCAGGCAGCGGCGCCGATGTGGCCGCGGCGGCGCTGGGCGGAGTCCTCGAAGTCCGATCGACCATCCCCTGGTGCACGCCCGAGGAGATGATGGCGCTGCCCGCCCGCGACATCGCCGCTGCCCGCCCGCTGCAGATCCGGCGCGTGCGCGTGCCGCCCGAATTGCGTCTCCTGCTCGCCTGGACCGGCGAGCCGGCGGACACGCGCGCCCTGGTTCGCGAAGTGCGACAGTTCTCCCGCGGGCTGCCGCATCGCTGGGCCGTTCGCGCAGGCGCCATTACCGCCACCGCCGAGGCCCTGCGCGACGCGCTGGACGCCGCCGACGCGCCCGCCGCGCTGGACGCGGTCCGCGACGGTGCCGTGGCGATGGCGGCTCTCGGCGAAGAGGCTGGTGCGGGCATCGTCACTGCCGAGTTGGCGCTGGCCTGCGCGCTTGCCGCCTCCGTCGGCGCGGCGGGAAAGCCCAGCGGCGCGGGCGGAGGCGACTGCGCCGTCATCTTCGCCTTTGGCGACGAGGCGAGCGACCGTGTGGAGGCCGCGCTGCGCCCGCGATTCCCCGTCTTCCGCATTGCCCCCGCATGATCCTCGCGCTCTTGATCGCCGCGCAGCTCACCAAGCTGCCGCAACTCGTCGACGCGCCGCCCGCCGTCTATCCGCCCGATCGCCTCGCGCGCGGCGAGACGGCGGACGTGGCCTGCATGGTGGACATCGACGAGCACGGCTCGGTCACCGCCGTGGCGGTGGAGAAGCCCGGAGCACCGGACTTCGACGCGGCAGCGGTGGATGCCATCCGGCGGTTCCGCTTCACGCCGGCGGAGATGGATGGCCAGCCGGCGGCCGTGCGCATCCGTTACGTCTACCATTTCGTGATCCAGCAGCAGCGCGCGCCGGCCGCGCGCCAGGACACCGCGAAGATCCACGGCGAGGTGGTGGAAGCCGGCAATCGCAGGCCGGTGGCCGGCGCCGAGGTGGTGGACGACACCGGCGCGCAGGCCTCCGCGGATGCGCACGGCAAGTACGCGCTGGAGACGGTCCCGGGCCCGCGCAAGCTCACCATCTCGGCGCCGGGCTTCGAGAGCAGGACAGTCGACGCGACCGCCGTGGACGATGGCGACGTGGCGGCGCCCCGCGCCTGGCTGCACCGGACCTCGGTGGGGGATCTTCAAGCGACCGTTCCCGGCGAGAAGCCGCACGACGCGCCCACCCGCCGCACGCTGACGCACGACGAGCTGGTCAACGTGCCCGGCAGCCTCAACGATCCCATCCGCGCCGTGCAGAACCTGCCGGGCCTGGCGCGGTCGCCGTTCCTGGGCGGCCAGCTGCTGGTGCGCGGATCGCCTCCGCAAGATACCGGCACCTATCTCGACGGCCACCGCATCCCGCAGCTCTACCACTTCCTCGGCGGCCCCTCGGTGATCAACGAGCAGCT
>Ga0136846_1215745_pt1 | contig 21994 bp, 24 predicted proteins | sample HopSoiMetagenom2_FD_96841 | JGI IMG/M metagenome (GOLD analysis project Ga0136846, IMG submission 96841) | Grasslands soil microbial communities from Hopland, California, USA - 2 Assembly 2016 (version 4) | ecosystem: Environmental > Terrestrial > Soil > Grasslands | place: USA: Hopland... | reverse complement strand
GGGCCCTGGAAGACCACCAGGTCGATAGGCGGGAAGTGGAAGCACGGCAACGTGTGGAGCTGACCCGTACTAATAGCCCGAGGACTTGACTCTTTTTCCTTTGCTCGCGCTCGCTATCGTGGTTCTCGAGATCGCTCGAGGGCCGCACCCTCACCAACGTCTGATCGACGATGGTCGGACACCTCGTTTCGGTGGCCATGGCGGAGGGGAAACACCCGGTCCCATCCCGAACCCGGAAGTGAAGCCCTCCAGCGCCGATGGTACTGCCTGGGTGACTGGGTGGGAGAGTAGGTCGCTGCCGGAACATCGTGCGAACGGGCCGCCCTTCGGGCGGCCCGTTCCGTTTCTACTAGCCTCGATGCCTCGCCACGCGGAGGAAGCTATGCCGAAGTCGTTCAAGCCGCGCGCCGGCGCTCGCCCGAAGGGGACGCCGCCGAAACGCGCGGAGCTGTCGCGTGAGGTCGAGGACGACATCCGCCGGACGGCGCGGCCGCAGCTCCAACGCGAGGTCGAGTCCCGGCTGGCGCGCGCGATCGAGCGACTCGAGCGCGATGACCCGCGTGGCGCGTTGCCCGAAGCCGAGAAGGCCAAGGCGATGGCACCCCGCTCGGCCTCGGCGCGCGAGGTCCTGGGCATGGCCTACTACGGCGTCGGACGCTGGCAGGACGCGATCACCGAGCTCAAGGCGTACAAGCGGATCTCGGGACGTCCGGACCAGAACCACCTGATCGCCGACAGTCTGCGCGGGCTCGGCCGGGGGATGGAGGCGGTACCGCTGGCCGACGAGGTCTTGCGCGACCGGCACGCGCCGGCCGAGGCGAAGGCGGAGTCGGTGATCGTGGCGGCGTCGGCGTTGGCCGACGCGGGTCGGTTCGCGGAGGCGCTCGCGCTGCTCGCTCGCGCGAAGACGCGACAGGACGTGGCGCAGGATTACACGCTGCGGCTGTGGTACGTCCGCGGCGACGTGCTCGCGCGCGCGGGGCGGCTCGACGAGGCCGCCGCCGAGTTCCGCAAGGTGATGCGTCACGACCCGTCGGCGTTCGATGCCGCCGAACGGCTCTCCGCGCTCGGCTGAGCGGCCGTCGTGCCTTCTCGTTCCCAACGCTTGCGCCAGTATCGGGCGAGCCCTTGGGCGTTCATCCGGATCGACGCGAGGGCGTCGTATCGGGCGAGGTCGATCGGCCGGTGGGCGTCGGCCTCGAAGTCCGATCCGGCGAGTTGCTTCAGGACGGTTCGCAAGCCATCGTCGGTCGCGTCGTGGTCGGTGCGGAGCGCGGCCTCGACGGTCGCGGACCACGACCGGATCCGTTCTTCGGCTCGGTCGAACGCCTCGTCGGCCTCGGGGACCGGCCCGAAGTGCGACGTCAGCAATGTCGCGGGGCGTCTCGAACGCATCGCGGCGATCGAGGCCAGTGCGCGCTCGACGTCGACCTCCGGCGGGGGCAACGCCGGCCGGTAGCAGTCCGCCCACGGCAGGTAGGACCCGATCGCCTCGCCGGTCCACATCGCGCCCGATCGGTCGTCGTGCAACGCGACGTGATGCGACGCGTGACCGGGTGTGTGGACGACGGTCAACGATCGATCGCCGAGCGGGATGCGCTCGCCGCCGGTGACGGCTCTCACCCGGCCGGCATCGGCAGCGCGCATCGTGCCGTAGAGCGCGCGCATCCGTTCCTCGCCGTAGGTCCGGGCGGTGCTCGCGACGAGCCGCTCCGGATCCACGAGGTGACGAGCGCCGATCTCGTGGACCCACACGGTCGCGCGTGTGTAGCGCTCGAGGAGGGCGCCGACGCCGCCGGCATGATCGATGTGGACGTGGGTGACCACGATGTGCGCAAGCGCGTCGGTGGCGACGTCGAGTCGATCGAGCGCCGCGACGATGCGCGCGTGATCGGCGCCGGGCCCGGCTTCGATCAACGCGGGCTCAGACGAAGCCACGAGGTAGACGGCGTTGAGTTCGCGCTCGCCGGCCATCACGGTGTCGATCGACGTGATCCCGTCGGCGACGGCTTCGATGGGAGCGCCCGAGTCCATCCGATGGAGTCTGCCACGGCTCTGTCGGACCCCGCGGCTAAGGTGCATGGCGGAAGGGGGCGCACATGCTCACGGTCAACGTCGTGATATTGGCGGGGACCGTGGCGGCCGATCCGGTCACCCGGCGCATGCCGTCGGGTGACGAGGTCACCGAGTTGCGTATCTCCGTTCCGGAGACGGGCCGACGTCTCCTCCCCCTCCCGGTCGCGGCGTGGCACGCCACGGTCGGCCGTGCAGCGGTGGATGCGATCGCCAAGGGCGATTCGGTCCTCGTGCACGGGCAACTCGTCAGGCGGTTCTACCGGTCCGGAGCAGGCGCGCGGAGTCTCACCGAGGTCGTCGCCACGGGTCTTCGACGGTTGGAAGAAGGGGACAGGAAGGAGAACGAGGTCAGCGCACAGGCATGAGCACCAAGCCGGTGCGCGGCTTCGGCCAGAAGAACGTCGACTTTCGAGGCAAACGCTCACCGCGCCCCGTCGCGGCCAGAACATCTTCTGGTGTGGTCGGCGGGAGGACGTAGGCCGCCAGTGCGTCGCCGGATCGGACGGCTCGTTCGGCATCGTGCACGCTGTGCGTGAACCGCAGCGAGTCGCCCGGCGCGACGCGGTCAAGGATCCGCTCATGCAGCGCACACACGACCGGTGGTTGACCGGACAGCTCAAGCGTCCCGTAGGTCAGGCCGTCGTCGGCCGCGTCTCGCCCGATGAATCCGACGCGGCCGGCCGCATCGTCGACGCGAGCCAGAACATGTTCCAGGTCGGTGACCGATGCGTCGGGCTCGGCGACGGTGCCGGAAAGCTGGAGCCGGTGGTACGGAAGCACCGGCACATGCTGTGTGCCGGTGTCGACGACGAGGGCCAGGATCGAGTCCCACGGACCGGGGCCGTCGACGGCGTGCCGTTCGTCGCGGTACGCGAGCGCCGTCGTGTAGCGATGGTGGCCGTCCGCGATCAGGAGGTCGTACGGGCGGAGCCAGCTGGCGACGGGCACACCCGCGGCGATCCGCCACAGACGGTGGCGGACCCCTTCCTCGTCGGTGAGATCGACGCGGGCCGCCGCCTCGGTGATGCCATCCAGCAGCGCCGCGAGCGGGGCACTCGGGCCCGTGACGGTGCCGTAGATCGGCGACAGATGCGTGGCGGTGGCCCGCAGCAGCGCGAGCCGGTCCTCGATCGGCCCGGGCATCGTCTCCTCGTGCGGGATGACGCTGCCGCCCCACGGCTCGAGGGTGAGCGCGACGAACACGCCGCGGATCCGCCCTGCGTTCCCGGCTTCATCGGCCGTCCACGACAGCTCGTAGGCGTCGTAGCCGGGCTCGTCGTCGGCTCGAAGGACCCCCTCGTGCTCCCAGGTCCGCAGTAGCTCGGCCGCCCGTGCATAGCGGCTCTGTTCGTTATCGGGGTCGAGCGAGCCCCGCGCCAGATCGACGTGCGCGATGTTGTACGGGCTCGCCGCGTGGAAGCCGTCGCGATGCGGTTCGCTGATAACGTCGTACGGCGGCGCGGTCAGCTGCGCGATCGGCCCCGCGACAGCGGGGTCGTACCGCAGTCCGACGAAGGGAGCGGCCTGTGGCATCCAGCTTGTATAGCAGCGGGAGGGCGCCCGTGAACGGCGGGGTTCGGTTCACGCCCCGCGATCGACGCTCCGGTCCCAACGGCGTGCCGTTCGCGTGATCGCCGACGCCTACGACGCCTTCTTGCTGGACCTCGACGGTGTCCTCTATCGAGGGGACCGCCCGGTGGCAGGCGCGCCGGAGGCGGTGCGCACCCTGCGGTCGATGGACAAGCGGCTCGCCTTCGTCACGAACAACTCATCGCGGACGCCATCGATGGTGGTCGCGCATCTCGCAAGCGTCGGCGTCGACGCTGATCCGAGCGAGGTCGAGACGTCGGCGCTGACGACCGCGGCGGCGCTGCGCGACCGGTCCATCCGATCGGCGGCCGTGATCGGTGAGGACGGCCTGCGGACGGCCCTCGTGGCGGCCGGGATCCAGATCGTCGATGCCGGCGAACGCCCGGAGGCGATGGTGCTGGGCTGGGATCGGCGCGTGACGTATGACGATCTTCGCGACGCGTCGTTCGCGGTCCAGCGCGGCGCGACGCTGTTCGCCTCCAACGACGACGCGTCCTATCCGGCGCCCGACGGCTTCACGTGGCCGGGCGCCGGCGCCATCCTCGCCGCGCTCGAGACCGCGACCGGCGTGCGGGCCGAGGTCTTCGGCAAGCCCAACTCACCGATCCTTCGTGCGGCGCTCGAACGGGCCGGCGGCGGCCGGCCGCTCGTGGTGGGGGACCGGCTCACGACCGACATCGAGGGCGCCGCCAACACCGGCTGGGACGCCGCGCTCGTGCTGACGGGGATCTCGACCCGTGCCGAGGCGGCGGTCGCGCCGCACCCGCCGACCTATGTCGTGGACGACCTCGGCGGCCTCTTCGCCTGACGCGGCCCTGGGACCTGCCAGCGCCACGGCTATGCTGAACCATCCGAAGGCCGAGGAGCGAGCGATGGCGAAGATGCAGGACGTCCGCAAGACGATCGAGGGGTCGCTCGGCAATCTGACCCCGACCCGCGCGCAGGAGATCGCGAAGGGCATGCTCGATCGCGACGCCGCCAAGGAGCAGGTCACGAAGACCGCCGCCGACCTGATGGAGTGGTCCCAGCGGAACAAGAACCGGCTCACGATGATGATCCGCAACGAGGTCCGTTCGCAGATGAAGCAAGCGGGCGTCGCCACCGAGGACGAGCTGAACGCGCTGCGAAAGCGCGTCCGTGAGCTCGAGCGCGCGGCCAAGCGTCCGAGCGCGAGCCGGTCCGGATCGCCGAAGAGGAAGACCACCGCCCGCAAGACACCCGCGAAGGGCGCGGGCGCCGGCGGGGCGTGACGCGCAGGCGGCTGGACGCGGAGCTCGTGCGCCGAGGGCTCGTGGTGAGTCGCGCAGCAGCCAAGGAAGCGGTGGACGCGAGACAGGTGCGCGTCGGCGGCACGGTCGCCACCGTCCCAGCATCGATGGTCACCGCCGACGCGGCGATCGATCTCGTCGGCGACGACGTTCGCCCGTTCGTTTCACGCGCAGGAGGGAAGCTCGCCGCGGCGCTCGACCGGTTCGGCGTCGACCCGGCCGGTCGCCGGTGTCTGGATGCCGGAGCGTCCACAGGCGGGTTCACCGATGCCTTGCTGCAGCGCGGCGCGGCGCACGTGATCGCGGTGGACGTCGGATACGGGCAGCTCGCCTGGCCGATGCGGACGGATCAGCGCGTAACCGTGCTCGAGCGCACGAACGTCCGCGATCTCACGCGCGATGCGCTGCCGTACGCGCCCGATCTGGTCGTGGCGGACCTGTCGTTCATCTCCCTGCGGCTCGTGCTGCCGAGGCTGGCGGAGCTCGCGGCGCCCGACGCGACGTTCTTGGTGCTCGTGAAGCCGCAGTTCGAAGCGGGAAAGGCGGACATCGGGCGCGGGGGCGTCGTCCGGGATCCGATCGTGTGGTCGCGCGTCATCGACGAGGTGATCGCCTCGGGAGCGGCGCTCGGGCTGGGCGCGAGAGCGGTCATGGCGTCGCCACTTCCCGGACCCGCCGGCAATGTCGAGTTCGTCCTGCAGCTCGGTCCCGGGCCCGACACCGGCGCGCACGTCGAGGCGGCGATCCGCGAGGGCCAGGTGCTCGCGCCGTGACCTCCGTGGGCTTCGTCGTGCACGAAGGGCGCGCGGCGGCGGTGGACGCCGCACGGGACCTCCGCGAGCGCCTCGAAGCCGAGGGAACGTCCTGCGTCGACGGTGCGCCCGAGGGGATCGCGATGGTCGTCGCGGTCGGCGGCGATGGGACGTTCCTGCGAGGCGCCCACGCGGCCGCCGTGCTCGGCGTTCCCGTCCTCGGCGTCAAGGTCGGCCGCCTCGGCTTCTTGACGGAGGTAGAGCCCGGCGAGGCCGCTGCGTTGATCGTGCGGGCGGTCGCCGGCGACGCGCCGGTCGAGGACCGGCTCGCGGTGGTGGCCGAACGCTTGCACGGTTCGGCGTTCGAGCCGCAGTGGGGCATGAACGAGATCATGATCGAGAAACGCGCGCGCCACCGGCTCGTTCGTCTGCGCGTCGAGCTCGACGGCGAGTACCTGACGACGTTCTCCGCCGACGGCGTGATCGTCGCCACTCCGACCGGCTCCACCGCGTACTCCTTCTCGGCGCGCGGTCCGATCGTGTCGCCGTCGGTCGACGTCTTGGTCATCACGGCCGTGGCGCCGCACATGGTGTTCGACCGGGCGTTCGTCTTGGGCGCCGAGCAGGTCGTGACGCTGGAGGTGGTCGGCGACGAGCCGGGCTTGCTGTCGGCGGACGGGCGCGATGCCGTGGAGCTGACCGTCGGGGCCTCCGTGCGCATCCGGCGCGCGGACCATCCCGCGCGGTTCGTTCGGCGGCCCGACGCGGCTCCGTTCGTCGCGCGCGTGCGCGACAAGTTCGACCTTCCCGGCGATCCGGGGGACGCCGCCGGGTAGCGCCCGGTGGTGTCGGAACCGGCCGTTAGGATGCGCCCGTGCTCCGGCAGCTCCACATCACCGGTCTGGGCGTGATCGGCGAGCTCGACGTCGAGCCCGCCCCGGGGCTCACCGTGCTCACCGGCGAGACGGGTGCGGGCAAGACGATGATCGCGACGGGCATCTCGCTCGCGATCGGCGCGCGCGGTGGCGCGCATCTGGTGCGCGACGGTGCGGGCGCGGCGAAGGTGCAGGCGCGGTTCGACGCGCCCGACGGCGCCGAGGAGTGGGCCGAGGACGGCGAGGTGATCCTCGCGCGGTCGATCGCGTCCGACGGGCGCGGCTCTGCGCGCATCGGCGGCCAGCTCACGACCGCGACCGCACTGTCCGAGATGGGCGCAGCGCTCGTGGAGATCCACGGACAGCACGGCTCGCTGCGCCTCCTCGACGGCGCGACCCAGACACAGTTCCTCGACCGTGCGGCCGGTCCGAAGCAGGTGGAACGGGCGCGCGCCTATCGCGATGCGTACGAGCGTCTGTTGGAGCGGCGGCGAACGCTGGCCGGGCTGATCGAAGCGGCTCGCGATCGCGAGCGACAGATCGACCTCCTCGCATATCAGGTGCGCGAGATCGAGTCGGTCGGACCGAGCGCCGGGGAGACGCTTGCACTGGAGGCCGAAGAGGCCCGGCTCGGCCATGCCGAGCGGTTGCGCGACCTCGCCGAAGGCGCCGGCGGTGCGCTCGGCGACGACGGCGGCGCGGCCGACGTGTTCGCGTCGGCGGCGCGCGATGTGGCTTCGATCGCCGCCCTAGACCCGGCGGCGGGCGAGCTGGCCGAGCGGTCGGCGGCCCTTGCCGCCGAGATCGCCGACCTGGCGAGTGAGCTGCGTGCCTACCGTGAGCGGGTATCGCTCGACCCGGAGCGGCTCGGGGAGGTTCGCGACCGCGCAGCCGCCTTGAAAGGGTTGCACCGCAAGTACGGCGCGACGGACAACGACGTGTTGATCTTCCTCGACGAGGCGCGTGCAGAGCTCGCTTCGCTGCAGACAGCCGACGAGCGGCTGACGTCGATCGGCGCCGAGGTCGACGAGGCGGCCGTGGCGGCGTCGAGCCTCGCGGAGGAGCTGCATCGCGTTCGGGTACGGACGGCGCCGTCGGTCGCGGCAGCGCTCACCGACCACCTGGCGGACCTCGGTATGCCGGGTGCGGCGATCGAGATCGGGGTCGAGGCGATCGACGATCCGGGCCCGATGGGGGCCGACCGGGTGGAGATGCGGTTCAAGGGCAGCGCCGCCCAGCCGGCCGCCCCGCTCGGCAAGGTGGCGAGCGGCGGCGAGCTCTCCCGCCTCATGCTGGCCTGCCGCAGCGTGCTCGCGGCGCTCGACGACGTTCCGACGCTTGTGTTCGACGAGATCGACGCCGGGATCGGCGGCGAGGCGGGGCTCGCGGTCGGCCGTCGTTTGGCCCGGCTCGCGACCACGCACCAGGTGCTGGTCGTCACCCACCTGCCGCAGATCGCGTGCTTCGCCGACCTTCACGTCGGCGTGCGCAAGCGCGACGGCGCGGCGACCGCGCACGTGCTGGAGGGCTCCGACCGCGTGGCCGAGCTCTCGCGGATGCTCGCGGGCATGGAGACGTCCGAGCACGCCTTGTCGCACGCCGAAGAGCTCCTGGACGAGGCCGATCGCGTCCGCGCTCAGGCCGGCTGACGCACCGGTGGTCGCGTTCGGGATGTGCGTCGAGGTTCGCAGCGCACGCGACGACGTCTGCTACAGTCGGGTCCCGTGGTGAAGGAGCACACCAGGTACGTGTTCGTCACGGGCGGTGTTGCCTCCGGCCTCGGTAAGGGCATCACCACTGCCTCGCTCGGACGCCTCTTCGCATCGCGCGGACTGAAGGTCGTTCTCCAGAAGCTCGACCCGTACGTCAACGTCGACCCCGGCACGATGAACCCGTTCGAGCACGGCGAGGTGTTCGTGCTCGACGATGGTGCCGAGACCGACCTCGACCTCGGTCACTACGAGCGGTTCCTCGACGCCGACCTGCACCGCGGCTCGAACTTCACGACCGGCGCCGTGTACTCGGCGGTCTTGGCGAAGGAGCGCCGTGGCGACTACCTCGGCAAGACCGTCCAGGTGATCCCGCACATCACCGACGAGATCAAGGCCCGCGTGCTCGCTCTGGCCGAGACCGAGCAGGCCGACGTGCAGGTCGTCGAGATCGGCGGCACGGTCGGCGACATCGAGTCGCTGCCGTTCCTCGAGGCGATCCGGCAGCTTCGCAACGAGGTCGGCCGGGACCGCTGCGCGTTCGTGCACGTCTCGCTGATGCCGTTCATCGGACCGTCGGGCGAGCTCAAGACCAAGCCGACGCAGCACTCCGTCAAGGAGCTGCGGTCCCTGGGTCTGCAGCCCGACGCGATCGTCTGTCGCTCCGACCGCCCGATCGGCCGCAATCTCAAGGAGAAGATCTCGCTGCTGTGCGACGTGCCCATCGGCGGCGTCGTGAGCGCGCCGGACGCGCCCTCGATCTACGAGGTGCCGCTGGTGTTGCACCGCGAGGGGCTCGACGCGTTGTTGAGTCAGCACCTGCGGATCGACGCCGAGCCGGACCTCAGCGAGTGGAACGGGCTCGTCGAGCGGGTGCATGCTGCGGTCGAGCCCGTCGATATCGCGGTCGTCGGCAAGTACGTGTATCTCCGTGACGCGTATCTCTCGGTGATGGAGGCGCTGTATCACGGCGGCTTCCTCCACGGCGCGGACGTCCGGATCCGATGGGTCGCGTCCGACGATCTCGGCGGCGACGCGACCGCGGCCGTACTCGACGATGTCGACGGCATCCTGATCCCGGGTGGGTTCGGTGTGCGCGGCGTGGAGGGCAAGATCGACGCGGTGCGATTCGCGCGCGAACGCGGCGTGCCGTTCCTCGGGATCTGCCTCGGCCTGCAGTGCGCCGTGGTCGAGTTCGCGCGGAACGTGTGCGGCCTGGACGGGGCCAACTCATCGGAGTTCGACCCCGCGACCGTGCACCCTGTGATCGACCTTCTGCCCGAGCAGAAGGACGTGACGGACCTCGGGGCGAGCATGCGCCTCGGCGCGCAGCCCTGCTACCTCGAGCCCGGGACGCGCGCCGCCGCCGCGTATGGCGTCGACGTGGTCGAGGAGCGGCATCGCCACCGCTGGGAGGTCAACCCGACGTACCACGAGGCGTTGCAGGCGGCTGGCATGGTGATCAGCGGCTCGTCACAGAAAGGCCGGCTCGCCGAGATCATCGAGCTGCCCGACCATCCGTTCTTCGTGGCCGGGCAGTTCCATCCGGAGCTCCGGTCGCGGCCGACGCGCCCGCATCCCTTGTTCCGCGCGTTCGTCGGCGCGTCGGCCGAGCACCGCGCGCGCCGCACGGTCGAGCGCACCGCCGCCGTCCCGAGCTGACGAGCGTGACGGAGCCCGCGGCGTCTCGCGTCGCCTGGGCCGGGAACTACCTCCGCGTCGAGGTCGAGACCTGGCCGGACGTCGGCGAGTACGAGGTGATCCGCAAGCACGACGCCGTTGGGATCGTGCCGGTCACGCCCGATGGGGAGGTGGTGCTCGTCCGCCAGTTCCGGCCACCGGTCCGCGATCGCCTGCTCGAGGTGCCCGCCGGGCTGCTCGACATCGGAGGGGAGGACGCGCTCACCTGCGCCGAGCGTGAGCTGTACGAGGAGACGGGATACCACAGCGGTGGGGCGGCGTTCCTCGGCGGGACGTACCTATCGCCCGGTTTCACGGACGAATACATGCACCTGTTCTGGACCTGGACGGTGGCCGAGCCCGAGGGCGCGCCCGAGGATGGGATCGAGGTCGTGCGGCTCCCGTTGCACCGAGCCGTCACCTCGGCGCGCGAGGGGAAGGTGCGCAACGCCACCTCGGCGCTCGCGTTGCTGCTGGCCGCGGGCGTGCCGGCGTTGCGGGACGTGGCAGCATCGCCGCCGTAGGCTGGCGCCATGGCGGACCCCGAGGCGGCGGCACGCCGCTATCTGGAGCATCTGACGGTCGAGCGCGGGCTCGCAGACAACACGCTCTTCGCGTACCGGCGTGACCTCGAACGGTACGTGGCGTTCCTTACCGGCCGCGGCGTCAGAGACCTGGACGACGTCGACGCCAAGACGATCCGCGCGTTCATCGCGTCGGTATCCGCGTCGACGCACGGCCCCGAGGACGAGCCGTATCACGCGACGACGGTCTCGCGGATGCTCTCGACGGTCCGGACGTTCCACCGGTTCGCGCTGCGCGAGGGGCTCGTCACCGACGACCCGACCGCCGGTGTTGTGCGGCCGCGGCTGCCGCGGGCCCTGCCGCATCCGCTGACCGTCGACGAGGTCACCGCGATCATGGAGGCCCCGGGCGACGCCACGCCGGTGGCGGCCAGGGACCGGGCGATCCTCGAGCTTCTCTACGGCGCGGGCCTCCGCATCTCGGAGCTCGTCGGGCTTGATGTCGACGACGTGGATCTCGAAGACGCCGCGGTCCGCGTGCTGGGCAAGGGAAGCAAGGAGCGCCTCGTGCCGATCGGCCGGATGGCGCGGGACGCCGTCGCCGCGTATCTCACGCGAGGGCGCCCGGCCCTTGCCACCGGACGGTCTCGTGCCGCGCTGTTCCTGAACCAGCGCGGGGGGCGGCTGACGCGGCAATCGTGTTCGCGCTTGCTCGACGCCCATCGCACGCGTGCCGGGATCACGCGCGTCGTCACACCGCACGACCTGCGCCACTCGTTCGCGACGCACCTGCTTGAGGGCGGCGCGGACGTCCGCGTCGTCCAAGAGCTCCTCGGACACGCCAGCGTCGCGACGACGCAGGTCTACACGCTCGTGACCACCGAGCATCTGCGCGCCGCGTACTACACCGCACACCCGCGGGCGCGACGAGCGGCGGCGCGCCGAGGTGCGTCGTGAACGAGGCGGAGACCAACCGCCGGCGGACGGCGCTGATCGACCAGCAACGGTCGCTGCGCCGCGAGATGGCCGACCTCGGCGCGGACCCCGACGCCGACGAGGTGGCGTTCGACGCCGATACGGGCTTCGCCGACCGCTCGCACAGCACCGAGGAACGCGAGCGCGTGATGACGATGGCTCGTTCGCTGCGGATGAACCTCCGCGAGGTCGAACGCGCGATCAAGAAGATCGACGACGGCTCGTACGGCCGCTGCGAGCGGTGCGGCAACCCCATCGGCGAAGAGCGCTTGGACGCGATCCCATGGGCGCCGCTGTGCATCGACTGCAAGAAGCTGGTCGGCTGACGTGCCGTCGCGGCTCGTGTCGCGGGTGTGCGTGCTCGTCTGCGATTCCTGGGGGATCGGCGACGCTCCGGACGCGGAAGGGTACGGCGACACCGGGTCCGACACGCTGTCGCACGTCGCGCGGTCCGTGGGCGGCCTCGATGCGCCGGCGCTCGAAGGCCTCGGGCTCGGCCTGTTGACCCAGATCGACGGCATCGCGCCGCGCGCCGACCCGGGAACCGCGCACGGTCGCGCGACGGAGGTCTCGGCCGGCAAGGACACCACCACCGGCCACTGGGAGATGATGGGCATCCTGCTCGATACGCCGTTCCCGCTGTATCCGGACGGGTTCCCACCCGAGATCATCGAGCCGTTCTCGGCGGCGATCGGGCACGGGGTCTTGGGCAACGTCCCGGCCTCGGGAACCGAGATCATCGCCGAGCTCGGCGAGCAGCACCTGGCGACCGGCGATCCGATCGTCTACACGAGCGGCGACTCGGTGTTCCAGGTCGCGACGCACGTCGCCGTCGTGCCGCTCGAACGGCTCTACGCATGGTGTGAGATGGCGCGCGGTCTGCTTGTCGGACCACACCGCATCGGCAGGGTGATCGCGCGACCGTTCGACGGCGAGCCCGGGGCCTTCGTGCGACGGCCCGAGCGTCGCGACTACAGCGTGGCGCCGCCCGGCCCGACGGCGCTCGATCATCTGGTCGACGCCGGTCGCTCCGTCCTGGGGATCGGCAAGATCCAGGACATCTTCGACCACCGTGGCCTGTCCGACGCCCAGTACTCCTCTTCGAACGAGGACGGCGTCGATCGGACGATCGCGGCGCTGGGCGCCGCCGAGCACGATCTCGTGTTCACCAACCTGGTCGACTTCGACTCGAAGTACGGACACCGCAACGACCCCGAGGGGTATGCGGCGGCGATCCACGCGCTCGATCGCCGGCTGCCCGACCTGCGCGATGCGCTCGGTGACGGGCTGCTGCTGCTCACCGGCGACCACGGCTGTGATCCGACGACGCCGCCGACCGATCACTCGCGGGAGCGAACGCCGCTGCTCGCCGCCGGATGTCGGGGCGGCCCGTACGACATCGGCACGCGAACGACGTTCGCGGACCTGGGGGCAACCGTGCTCGAGGCGCTCGGCGTGGCCGCACCGCTCGCGATCGGCGACAGCTTCGCCTCGGCGATGGACCTTCGTTGATCCAACGCCTTCCGAGCGACGCGGGGTGCCGGCCGGTATCGTGCCCCCAGCCCGAACCAGAACGCTCGTCGGGGCCGATGGAGGTCGACAGAAGGTGATAGCGGCCGTCAGCTGGATATCGATCCGCGGCACGGCGTACATCGCCGGGTCCTTGCTGATCGGCATGATGGCGCGCGAGTACGTGCGCGCGTTCGTTGCGACGCGACGCGGCGACCCGACGCCGCGGTTGTGGGGGCGCCTCACGTGGAACCCGCGGTCGTGGTTCGACCCGTTCGGTTCGGCGCTCGTGCCGGGATTGATCCTGGTGCTGTGGGCCGCGGCGAGCGGGCTGTATCCGCCGCCGGCCGCCTACGGGAAGCCGGCGCCCGTCGACTCCGCGTATCTCCGTCGGCCCACCCGGGACCAGCTGTTCATCGGGCTTGCCGGCCCCGTCACGAACGTGGTGCTCGGCGCGGTCGCCGGGCTCGCCGTGCGGCTCGTCTCGGGTTCATCGGCGTTCACCGTGATCACGATCCTCGTGGTCTTCGAGTTCACGCAGTTCTGCCTGGCGATCTTCCACCTGTTGCCGATCCCCGGGCTGGACGGCGCCCGGCTCGTCGGGTTGGCGTTGCCGCCCGACGCCGCGCGCGTCTACCGCGACGCCGACAAGTACCTGCCGCTGTTCGTGCTCCTCGCGATCTTCGTGCTGGCCGGCGTGATCAACGGCATCGTCTACGCGCTCGTCGATGTCCTGTGCCAAGCGGCGTCGGGCGTGACCTGCGCTCCCCGCTAGACCGGCTCGCATCCGGGTGGGCGCCAGACCCGGCGTTATCATCGCGGCCATCGTGACCGAACCCGCCCTCGCGACGCGCACGAAGCGCGTCTTGACCGGCTATCGGCCCACCGGTGCACTCCATGTCGGGCACTGGGCCGGCAACGTCGAGAACATGCTTGCCCTGCAAGCCGATGACGCCTACGACTGCTACTTCTTCGTCGCCGAATGGCACATGTTGACGACGCATTACGGTCGGATCGACGAGCTGCCGTCCTTCGTCGAGGGGCTGGTCCTCGATTGGCTCGCGGCCGGTCTGGATCCCGAGCGGGCGGTGATCTTCCGGCAGTCGGACATCCCCGAGGTCGCCGAGATGGCGCTCCTACTCGGGATGATCACGCCGCTCGGATGGTTGGAGCGCGTCCCGTCGTACAAGGACCGGTTACGCGACATGAGCGAGCGGGACGTATCGAACGTCGGACTGCTCGGCTACCCGGTCCTCCAGGTCGTCGACATCGCCATCGTCGGCGGCGAGCTGGTCCCCGTGGGCGAGGACCAGGTCGCGCACCTCGAGCTGTCGCGGGAGATCGTCCGGCGATTCAACCGACTCTACGGAGACGTGCTGGCGGAGCCGCAGCCGTTGTTGTCGGCGACGCCGCTGATCCCGGGCTCGGACGGCCGCAAGATGTCGAAGTCGCTCGTCAATACGATCGGGGTCCGTGACGACGAGCAAACCGTGCGCGCCACGGTGCGGTCGTTCATCACGGATCCGCAGAAGCTCCGCAAGGGCGACCCGGGCCGCCCAGAGGTCTGCCCGATCTTCGCCCAGCAACGGAAGTTCTCGGTCGACGACGTCGATCGGATCGAGGCGGGATGTCGCTCCGGTGCGCTCGGGTGCGTCGACTGCAAGACGATTTTGGCGGATCACCTGGTCGAGACGTTCGCGCCTTTCCGGGAGCGTCGTGCCGAGCTCGCTGCGACGCCGGGCGTCGTGCGCGGCGTGCTCGCCGCCGACACGGTGCGACCCGTCGCGCGAGCGACGATCGAGACCGTGCGGGATGCGATGCATCTGCGATGAGTGCCGGAACGGCGTCCGAGGGCATCGCACCGACCGGATTCGCGGTCGAGATCCCAGGGTTCGACGGCCCGTTCCGGCTGCTCGCGGACCTGATCTTGGACCAGAAGATCGATGTGTGCGACGTGCCGATCTCGACGGTGACCGACGGGTTCCTGCGGTACGCGAAGGAGACGGCGACGTGGAACCTCGAGGAGGCCACGTGGTTCCTCGCGATCTGCGCGGTCCTGCTCGAGCTGAAGGTGTCGCGCCTCACCCCGAAACAGACGGAGCTGGACGAGGAGGATCTGCTCGGGGGATCGCCGGATCTCGCCTACGCCCGGTCGATCGAGCTGCGCGCGTTCCGCAAGGTCGCGCTGGAGCTGGCGCGCCGGCTCGAGGACGAGGCCGGCTACTTCGCACGCGACATCGGCCCCGGGCCCGAGTTCGCGCACCTGTATCCCGACCCGATGACGTCGGTCACCGCCGCGGACCTCGCCGCGCTGGCGGCGCAGCTGCTCCGGCCGCCTCCGACCGTCGATCTTTCCCACGTGACGCCGATCCGCTTCACCGTGAACGACGCGATCCAGGCGGTCGAGGCGCACCTCGCGCGTATCGAACAGGGTCAGGCGTCGTTCCGTGAGCTCACGGCCGATTGCGAGGATCGGATGCACGTCGTGGTGCGCTTCTTGGCGCTCCTCGAGCTGTACCGTGACGGCAAGGTCGAGCTCCAGCAGGCGGCGACGTTCGGGGAGATCGAGGTGGCGTGGAAGCGATGAGCGGGACGGGCGCGGCCATAGATACGCGCGCGCTCGAGGCGGTGTTGTTCGTTTCGGACGAGCCGCTGACGCCGGCGGTGCTCTCGCAGGCGCTCGAGGTTGATCGCCGGACGGTTGACGACCTCTGCGACCGGCTGCAGGCGGAGCTCTCCGAACGGCGGTCGGGCTTGGTCCTTCGCAACGTCGCCGGTGGCTGGCGGCTGTTCACCGATCCGGAGACGCAGCCGGTCGTCGAGCGCTTCGTTCTGTCGTCCCGGCAGGCGCGGATGACGAAGGCCGCGCTCGAGACCCTCGCGATCGTCGCATACAAGCAGCCGGTCACTCGCCACCAGGTGAGCGCGATCCGGGGCGTGAACGCCGACGGGGTGCTTCGCGCGCTCGTGGACCGCGGGCTGATCGAGGAGGCCGGGCGCGACGAGGGGCCGGGCAGGCCGCTGCTCTACGCGACGACGCCGACGTTCCTCGAGCGGCTGGGGCTCGCCTCGCTCGCCGCCCTGCCGTCGCTTGCCCCTCTGCTCGATGCGTCCGCGGACGGCGCGGACGCCGCCGACCGCGTCGCCGACCCCGGCGAGGACGGAAACGACGCCGACGACGGAGACCCCGGCGACGACGGCGAGGACGGAGACGACGGAGACGACGCCGAGCACGCCGCCGACACCGAGCACGCGGACGCCGCCGACGACAGCGAGCCGGACGCGCCGGAGGGGTAGCCCGTGCCCGCAGAGCGGCTCCAGCGAGCGCTCGCCCGCGCCGGATTCGGATCGCGCAGATCCGCGGAGGAGCTCATCGCGGCCGGCCACGTCACCGTGAACGGGACGGTCGCCACGATCGGGGACAAGGTCGACGTGACCACCGATGCGGTCACCGTCCGCGGTGCGACCGTGAACCTCGACCCGAGGGTTCGGTATCTGGCGCTGCACAAGCCAGTGGGCGTCGTCACGACGATGCACGACCCGCAGGGCCGGCCGGACATGCGCTCCCTGTTGCCGACCGACGGCGCCCGGGTGTTCCCGGTCGGCCGGCTCGACCGCGACAGCGAAGGGTTGCTGCTCGCGATGAACGACGGCGACCTGGCGAACGCGTTGACGCACCCGCGCTACGAGATCGAGAAGGAGTACCTGCTGGAGGTCGCGGGGGTCCCGGCCGGCCGCCATCTTGCGGCGCTTCGGGCGGGCGTCGCGCTCGACGACGGGTCGGCGCGCGCACGCGCGGTCCGCGTCGTCGACAGCCGTCCCGAGCGAGCCCAGCTCTCGATCGTGATGACCGAGGGGCGCAAGCGGGAGGTCCGCCGGATGCTCCAGGCCGTCGGGCTGCCGGTCAGCAGGCTGCTCCGCGTTCGGATCGGGCCGGTGCGGCTAGGCGGCCTTGCGGCCGGCGAGCACCGCGCACTTACACCCGACGAATTGCTCGAGCTCGGCACCCTCGTCGCGCGCGCGGAACGCCGCTTGCGGCGCCGGGCCGGCGACGCCCTGTAGCCTTGCGTCGCGGTCCGTCCAGGGCCGCTCGACGCGACCAGGAGGGACCCCGGTGAACGTGCGCGCCGCCCGCGGGGCGATCGTCGTGCCCGCCGACGAACCGGCGAGCCTGCACGCCGCCACGGCGAAGCTCCTTGAGGCCTTGCTCGAACGCAACGCGATCGCGCACGACGACCTGATCAGCATCCTGTTCACCGCGACCGAGGATCTGTCGAGCGCGTTCCCGGCAGAGGCGGCTCGCCGTATGGGTCTCGGCGACATCCCGCTGCTGTGCGCCCGCGAGATCCCGGTCGCCGGCTCGATGCCCTCGGTCGTCCGCATCCTGCTCCACTTCCACACCGAGCTCGGTCTGCGCGAGGTCACCCACGTCTACCTCGACGGGGCCGAGAGGCTGCGGGACGACCTCGATGCCGTCTCCTGAGGGACCCCGAGTCCAACGGGTCGCCGTCATCGGCACGGGGCTGATCGGCACGTCGGTCGCCCTGGCGGCGCGGCGGGCGGGCGTCGTCGTCGTCGGGTGGGACGTCGACGCGGACGTGCTGGCGGCCGCCGCTAGCGGCGGTGGGCTCACCGCGGCGGCGTCGGCGGCGGATGCGGTCGCGCGCGCCGACGTGGTCGTCGTGGCGACGCCGATCGGCGCTGTGCCGGACGGCGTGGTGGCGGCCCTCGCCGCGGCACCGACGGCGATCGTGACCGACGTGGCGAGCGTCAAAACCCGGGTGATCGACGACGTTCGCGCGAAGGCATCGGCCGCCGATCTTCCTCGCTTTGTCCCGGGCCACCCGATGGGCGGCGGCGAGCGGTCCGGGCCGGAGCACGCTTCGGCGTCGGTCCTCGACGGGATCGTCTGGGTCGTCGCGCCAGCGCCCGAGACCGACCCGGCGGCCGCGTCGACGCTCTTCGCATGGGCCGAGGCGGTGGGCGCGCGCCCGGTTGCGATGGAACCCGAACGACACGACCGGCTCGTCGCGTTCGTGAGCCACCTGCCGCAGGTAGCCTCCACCACGCTCATGGGGACCGCGGCCGACCGCGAGGCGGGCGAGGCCGACGCGCTGTTGCTCGCCGCCGGCGGGTTCCGCGACCTGACGCGCCTGGCGGCCTCGCACCCGTCGCTGTGGAGCGAGATCCTGGTGGCCAACCGCGAGGAGGTGGCGTCGGCGATCGACCTGTTCGTGCAGCGGCTCGAGTCGCTTCGTGACCGGATCGCCGAGGCCGACGCGCCGGGCGTGGAGTCGACGTTCGAGGCGGCCAAGCAGGCTCGGCTCGGTCTCGCGACGAAGCCGACGGTCCGCTCGGGGGTCGCCGTTTGGCAGGTCGAGATCCCCGACGAGCCGGGCGCCCTCGCGCGGATCACCGCCGTCCTGGGCGAGGGCGGCGTCAACATCGAGGACCTTCAGATCGTCCATTCGCCGGAGGGCGGGAAGGGCACGGTCCATCTCACGGTCGCGGCCGAGACGGCAGGTTCTACGGCTGCCGTCCTGTCCGGCGCCGGTTACGACCCGACTCGGCTGGCCTGATCCGATGGACGTCCTGGTCGAACCCGGAGGACACCTGGAGGGCGTCGCGTCGGTCCCGGGCGACAAGTCGATCGCCCACCGATGGCTCATCCTCTCCGTGACGGCGAGCGGTATGAGCCGTCTCGTGGCGCTTCCTGCGTCCCTCGACGTCCGCTCGACGGCGGCGTGTCTATCGATGGTTGCACGAAACGCTCGACCTACGCTGGACGTCTTTGCGCGAGACGCTCGTGCGCTTGTGGAGGGTGGCGGTTCCACGTGGAACGCAGGGGTTGAGGTTCCTGCTGCGGCCCCGCTTGAAGTTGAGGGTGACAGTCGAGATGCCCTGGTCGAGCCGGCGGGAACGCTCGACTGCGGCAACTCCGGAACATCGATGCGGCTGCTGTGTGGGGTCCTCGCGGCGGCGCCGTTCGCATCGGTCCTGACCGGCGATCCGAGCCTCGCGGCGCGGCCGATGGAACGGGTCGCGGCTCCGCTTCGGGCGATGGGCGCCTCGGTCGAGACCGCCGACGGTCACGCCCCTTTGCGGGTGCGCGGGGGAGCGCTCCATGGCGAGCCCTTCATCCCGGACGTCCCCAGCGCGCAGGTGAAGAGCGCGGTCCTATTCGCGGGGCTGGCGGCGGACGGAGCGACGTCGGTGCACGAGGCCGCGCCGACGCGTGACCATACGGAGCGGGCGCTCGAGGCGTTGGGCGCGCCGGTCGAGCGCGACGGCGCAGAGGTCCGGGTCCGGCGGTTCCAGCACGCCGGCTTCGAAGGGCGCGTCCCCGGTGATCCGTCCTCGGCAGCCTTCTTGGTCGCCGCGGCCGCGTTGACGGGATCCGCCATCACGATCAGTGGGGTGGGCCTCAACCCGAGCCGCCTTCGGTTCCTCGATGTCATGGAGCGGATGGGCGTCACCACGCGTCGGATGGTTGAGGGTTGGGAGCTCGGTGAGCCGGTTGGGTCGATCGAGGTCGAGCCATGCGACGGCATCCGGGCCATCCGGGTCGAACCGGATGAGTTGCCGTTGGTCATCGACGAGGTGCCGGTGCTTGCTGCGCTCGCCGCGCACGCCGGCGCCGACTCGTGGTTCCTCGACGCGGCCGAGCTGCGCGTCAAGGAGAGCGACCGCCTGGTGGCCGTCACTCGATGCATCCGAGATCTCGGCGGTGCGGCGGCCGACGAAGGCAACGACCTCGTGATCGCGGGCGGTGGGCTCGAGGGCGGGCGAACGGCCGCTAGCGGCGACCATCGGATCGCGATGGCGATGGCGGTCGCCGCGCTCGGCGCATGCCGGCCCTCGCGGATAGACGGGATGGATGCCGCCGATATCAGCTTCCCGGGATTCGTCGCGACCCTCGGCGGGCTCGGCGCGCGGATCGAGGGCGCGTGAGCCGTCGGATCGTCGCGGTCGACGGTGCCGCGGGCAGCGGTAAGTCAACCCTCGCTCGGCGTCTCGCGCGTTCGCTCGGCGTCGCGTACATCAACACGGGGTTGATGTATCGAGCGCTCGCGGCCGCCTCGCTCCAGGCCGCCGTCGAGCCGGGTGACGCCGAACGCCTCGTCGACCTCGCGCGGGCCTTGCGGTTCAGGGTCGTGGGGACCGACCCGCCCGAGCTCTATGTCGAGGGTTACGGTCCGACCGACCTCACGACCCCGGACGTCGAGTCGAGGGTCTCCCTGGTCGCCCGTCATCCAGCGGTTCGAGCGGTGATGCGCGACCTCCAGCGAGCGCTCGGCGCCGACGGCGCGGTGATGGAGGGCCGCGACATCGCCACCGTCGTGTTCCCCGACGCGCCGCTCAAACTGTTCCTGCGGGCCGACCCCGATCGCCGGGTCGACCGACGAGCCGACCAACGCGGAGTCGCCGACGCCGGCGTCGTCCGCGACGCCCTCGAACAACGCGATGCGCGCGACGCCCGCACCAACCCGCTGGAGCCGGCGCCGGGCGCGGTCGTGATCGATACCACCGATCTCTCGATCGAGGGCACGCTCGACGCCGCGCTCGAGGAGGCGCGTCGGATCTGGCCCCGGGAGGCGGGATGAGCCGCGTCCCGCAGATCGCGGTCGTCGGTCGCCAGAACGTCGGCAAGTCGACCCTCGTGAACCGTCTGTTCGGCAAGCGCGCGGCGATCGCGCACGACGCGCCCGGAGTGACGCGCGATCGGATCGAGCTCGAGGCGACCTGGCGTGGTCGACGGTTCGGCCTCGTCGACACCGCCGGCTACCTCCATCGCGCAACAGGCTTGGAGGCGCTCGCGGCCGAGCAAGCCGATCGCTCGATCGCCGCGGCGGACCTCCTCGTGCTCGTCGTCGACGTGCACGCGGGGATCACCGAGGAAGACGGCGCGCTCGCTCGCCGGTTGCGGACGGCCACGACGCCGGTCCTGCTGGTTGCGAACAAGGCCGACGCGCCCGGCGACACATCGGATGTCGCCGAGCTGTATCGCCTCGGCCTGGGCGAGCCGTTCCCGATATCGGCGCTGCACGGCCACGGGATCGGCGACCTTCTGGATCGGATCCTCGACCTCCTGCCGGACGCCCCGGAGGCGGCCGAGGTCCCTCCCGAGCCGCGCTTCGTGATCGTGGGGCGCCCCAACGTCGGCAAGTCCTCACTGTTCAACCGGCTCGTCGGCACGGACCGAAGCGTCGTCTCGGAGGTATCCGGCACGACCCGCGACAGTGTCGACTCGCTCGTCACGTGGCCGGAGCTCGGCACCGTCCGATTCATCGACACCGCCGGGATGCGCAAGGGCACCAAGGTCCGAGGCGTCGAGTACTACAGCGTGTTGCGCGCTCGCGAGGCGATCGAGGCGGCGCACGTGGCGGTCCTCGTCCTGGACGCGACCGACGGACTCTCGGTCGAGGACAAGAAGATCGCCAACGTCGTCCTCGATGCCGGGCGCGCGCTGCTGATCGCGGCGAACAAATGGGATCTCGTCGAAGACAAAGATCGATGGTTCAAACGCCTCGAGGACGAGGTGCAGCTCTACGCGAAGGCGACGGTGCTTCGAACGTCGGCCACGCGCGGGCAAGGCGTGCACCGGCTCGGTCCGATGCTGCTGGACCTCCATGGGAGGTGGAGCTCGCGTGCCTCGACCTCGACCGTGAATGAGATCGTGCAGACCGCGCAGCGCGAGCGCCCAACGCCGAAGGGAACGGGGACCCTCCACTACGCGACACAGGTCTCGACCGCGCCGCCGTCGTTCGTGATCTTCGGCGGCGCGCGACCCCCGAGTCCCACCTATCAGCGGTACATCGAGAACCGGCTGCGGCGCGAACTCCGGCTCGACGGAGTGGCGATCCGGCTTCGCTTCCGACCCCGCAACCGCAGCCGCCGGTAGCGGTGCGGGACCGGTTGGCTATCCTGTCGGCGTCGGCCTTCGTTCTGTTCTTCGTTCGGGGGCCGCGACGGGCCGTGGCGCAGCTTGGTTAGCGCGTCTGACTGGGGGTCAGAAGGTCGCCGGTTCGAATCCGG
>Ga0136846_1213438_pt1 | contig 21997 bp, 20 predicted proteins | sample HopSoiMetagenom2_FD_96841 | JGI IMG/M metagenome (GOLD analysis project Ga0136846, IMG submission 96841) | Grasslands soil microbial communities from Hopland, California, USA - 2 Assembly 2016 (version 4) | ecosystem: Environmental > Terrestrial > Soil > Grasslands | place: USA: Hopland... | reverse complement strand
GTGCGCGTCGTTAGGGCGTACCGCCAGGAGACGTCGGAAATCAGTCGCTTCGACCGGATGAACGACGAGTACCTCGAGAAGAACATGCGGCTGGCGCGACTCTACGGCGCCATGCATCCGTCGTTCGTATTGCTCGCGGGCGTCGGCATGGTCACGGTGCTCTGGCTTGGCGGCGCGCTCACCATTCGCGGTGCGATCAGCGTGGGCTCGTTCGTCGCCTTCGGCCTCTACCTCGGTATGCTCACCTGGCCGCTCATCGCGCTCGGCTGGGTCATCAATCTCTTCCAGCGGGGCGCCGCATCCATGGCGCGGCTGCTGGACATCCTCGACGCGAAGTCGGTGCTCGTCGAGCCCACGCGGCCGCGTACGCTGCCCCGCGCGAGCGGCGGCGCCGGACGGACGATCGAGTTCCGGAATGTCGGCTTCTACTATCCCGGCACCGAGAAGAGTGACCACGGGCAGCCGCGGTGGGTGCTCCGTCATGTCTCCTTCACCGCGCCGGCCGGCGCCACGATCGGGATCGTTGGGTCAACGGGAAGCGGCAAGAGTGCGTTAATGGATTTGGTCCCGCGCCTGTTTGATCCACGGGAAGGAGAGATCCTGATCGACGGCGTGCCGATCCGTGAGCTTGACCTCGTGACGCTGCGCACGGAAATCGGCTACGTCCCGCAAGAGAGTTTTCTGTTCAGCGACACGATTGACAGCAACCTCGCTTACGGGGCAGCATCACCAGAGGCTGGACGCTGGGCAGCCGAGATCGCTCAGCTCGCGCAGACCATTGAAGAGTTCCCCGGTGGATTTGAAACGATGCTTGGGGAACGCGGTATCAACCTCTCCGGCGGCCAGAAGCAACGGGCCGCACTCGCTCGTGCGCTGGCGCGACGGCCAAGCATCGTCTTGTTGGACGATGCGTTGTCTGCGGTCGACACGCACACCGAGGCGGAGATTCTGCACGCGCTTCGGACGACGTTGGCGGGACGCACCGCTCTCATTGCCTCGCATCGGATCAGTGCGATCCGCGACGCGACGTGGATCGTGGTGCTGGAGGCAGGTGAGATCGTCGAGCAGGGACGGCACGAGGAGCTGCTCGCGGCAGGTGGAAGATACTGGGCGCTTCTGAATCGCCAGCAACTCGAGGATGCCATCGAGGATGAGGACGAGGAGATCGACGACCTGGCGCAGCCAGTTTCCGACGGCGGAATAGGCGAATGACGCGAGTCGAAGCGAAAACAGAGAGCTTGCTGAACTCGACTGCCGGCGCGAGCGCGGATGAGCGTGTCGGCATGCTCGAGATCCAGCTGCGTTCCGCCCTCGAGGAGGTCGCCGACCTCCGCGCGCGCGATCAGCTGAAGACGCAATTTCTCGCCAACATCTCCCACGACCTGCGCACACCGCTCACGGCGGTCATCACGCACGCCGAGATTCTCCGCGACGGTCTCCTTGGCCCGCTCTCCGATCGCCAGATGGAGAGCATCAACGGGATCATCAGCGGGGGACGCCAACTCCTCGCGCAGGTGGGCGAGATCCTGACGTACGCCCGCGGCGCCGCCGATCAGCTGACGATCGTGCCGGTGACGTTCGCGATCGCCGACGTGCTCCGTCAGGTGTCATCGCTCAACGAGTCGCTGCTTGCGCGCAAGCATCTCGACTTCGAGATCGACGTCGAGCCGACCACGCCGCCCATCGTTGCCGATCGCGAGAAGGTGACACATGTCATCGGCAATCTCTTCGGCAACGCGATCGACTTCACGCCCGCGGGTGGGCGCGTCTGGCTGCGGGCAGCGGCTCGCCGCCAGAGCGATCTCTCGGAGCTGCTGGTCGAGGTCGGTGATACCGGAGTCGGGATCGCTGCCGAACATCACGACCTGATCTTCCGCGAGTTCGCGCAGGTCGACGCAACACCTTCGCGTCCGCATCATGGCACGGGACTTGGATTGACGATCGCACGCAAGCTCGTGGAGCTTCACGGTGGGAAAATTTGGGTCGAGAGCGCACTTGGAACCGGCAGCCGATTCTACTTCACCATCCCGTATCCCAGGCAGTGAGCGCGTGCCGCACGTGCTCATTGTCGAGGACAACGACCTCGTAAGCGGAGCGCTGCGCGTTCTCTTCGAGCAGACGGGCCGTCGTGTGTCGATCGCGAGTACCGTCGCGGACGCAATCTCGGTCGCGAGTGCCGACCGGCCCGACCTGATGCTCATCGACCTCACCCTGCCCGACGGCAGCGGCCTCACCATTCTCGAGGCACTGCGGCGAGATCACCGCGAACCGCGCGTCGCGGTCGCCCTAACGGGTCACGACGAGCCCTCAATCACCGAGCGCTGCACGGCGTTAGGCTGCGCGGACGTGCTCCTCAAACCCGTTCCGACGCGGGAGTTGTTGAGGAGAGCAGATGAATGGCTGAAGGCGTGAGGACGCGGCGCATTGAAAGAGCCCGATCTCAGAGCTCAGGCCTGAGGTCTCAGTCTCACCATGTCACAACCTGTTTCGTAGCGCCGCCGGGGTCAGCCCCTGCAAGTAGCTGGTGAGCACCGTCATGTAGTTCGTCAGCATCAGAATACCGACGATCACCAGCAGCGCGCCGGCAAAGCGATCGACCCACACGAGCTTCGATCGGAAGCGTTGAAAGAAGGCGATAAATCGATCGACCGCGACAGCAGCCGCGATGAAGGGGATCGCGAGGCCGAGTGAGTATGCGCCGAGCAGCACCAGCCCACGCCGTAGCTCACTCTGCGTCGCCGTGTAGGTGAGAATTCCGCCGAGGATGGGCCCGATGCACGGACTCCACCCGGCGCCGAACGCGATGCCCACGAGCACGGAACCGAGATAGCCAAGCGGCTTGTCCGTGATCTGGATGCGGCGTTCGCGCGCGAGAAAGCGCATATTGAAGGCGCCGAGGAGGTAAAGCCCGAGAAGAATCACGAGCACGCCACCGACGCGGCTGATCCATCGCCGATTGACGAGCAACAGTCGCCCAACGGCGGTGGCCGTGGCGCCGAGGGCGAGAAAGATCAGCGAGAACCCGATGACGAATAGCAGCGCGTGCACGAGCGCCGTCTTTCGCGAATGCTGAACGTCCTCGAGGCTCAACCCGGTGACGAACGTGACATAGCTCGGAATGAGCGGCAGTACGCACGGCGAGAGAAAGCTCAGCAGACCCGCGGTGAACGAGATCAGCACACCTAACGAGACAGACTCCATCAACGCTCTCCCATCCGACACCGTAGCGCGGCCGCCTGCGGCGCCAGACGGCGCGCATGGCGGCGGCGACGCGACCGCCGGACGCGACTCCCTGTGGGTGCGATTGCTGCGCCTCTATTACGCGCTGAAATATCGCGTCTTTCGCCGGGAGCGGCGACTAGCCGATGGACGGCGCGGCCTCATCGCGCTGCAGATCGATGCGCTCGCCTACGAGGATCTGCGCCGCGCGATGGAGCTCGGCTACTGCCCCACGATCACCAAGATGGTGCGGGAAGAGGGCTACGTCCTCCGGCGCTGGTTCTGCGGCCTCCCGTCGGCCACGCCCTACTGCCAGGCGGGGATCTTTCACGGCGAGAACGACGACATTCCCGCCTTTCGCTTCTACGACAAGGCGTCGCGGTTCGTCGTCACCTGCAACAGCCCGCGCGGCGTCCAGTACATCCGCGATCGCATTCACACGCCGGGCGCGCTCGCCGGTGGCTCCTCCTATGTGAATCTGCTCGACGGCGACGCGCAGACCGTAGCGTTCACCGTCGCCACGCGCCAGCGCATGTCCGTCTACGGCCGGCTGGGCGGAACACGCATGGCGCTCCTCATCGCGCTGCACCCGATCCGGGTGGCGATCATCGGACTGTATTCCGTACTCGAGTGGCTGCGCGAGGAGTGGGAGCGCACGGTCGGCGAGCTCGCGCGCCGGCGGACGCACAGCGAAGGACTCTTCCCCTTCATTCGCATCCTCAGCAACGTCGTCGTTCGCGAGCTGCAGACAATGGCGATCCTGCTCGACATCTACCTCGGCGTGCCTGTCGTGTACAGCACGTACATGCAGTACGACGAGCTGGGGCATCACTTCGGACCGTCGAGCTGGCAGGCGCTCCGCGACCTGCGCCGCACCGATTCGCGCATTCGCTCCATCCGCCGCATGATCCGCGGCGCCGCCGGCCGGGAGTACGACCTGGTCATTCTCTCCGATCATGGCATGGCGCCGTCGTCCAGCTATCGTGTGCTCTTCGGTGAGCCGTTAGGCAGGACCGTGCAGCGAATCCTCGACGGCGAAGCGGCGCGCCGGGGACGACTCAGTACGAGCGCCCACACGAGCGAGAACAGCATCTCGGAATACGGCGGCGTCGCGCCGAATATCCTCGAGTCGCTGGCGCAGCGGACGCCGCCGCGCCGGCGCGCCGTTCGCCGCACGCTGCGCAAGGTCGGCGGCTGGGTGCGGCGGCACTACGGCGTGCGCGAGCTCATCCTCCCGGAGAAGTACCGCGTGGACGAGCGGCATGACGTTGTGGTGACGTACAGCTCCTCGCTGGCCCTCGTCTACTTCGCCGACGTACCCGAGCGCCTGACGTACGCCGAGATCTCGGCCGACCGGCGTCGCGCACAGCTCTACGCGGAGCTGCTGGCGCATCGAGGGATTGGCCTCATCGGCACCATCGACGGCGAGGCCGTTCGCGTCGAGAGCGCGAGCGGACGCGCATTCATTGCCGGCGGCATCGTGAGCGGCGTGTCAGGAACGAATCCGCTCGAGTCGTATGGCACGGAGCAGCGGCTCGCCCGCGCCGTGGAACGACTCGTCAGGCAGTCGAACGCGGGCGACCTCGTGCTCTTCGGGTCCTACGACGGCTACGAGATCGTCTCCTTCGACGACCAGATCGGCGCCCACGGCGCGGCCGGTGGCAGCCAGCTGCATCCATTCCTGATCGGGCCGCAGGGGCTCGGTCTGGAGAGCGCCGTCCTCGAGGACGCCCGGGACCTTCACGGGGCCCTCATGAGCAAATACTCAAGATGAGCATGCCGGGGGCAGGCGTCGCCCCCGGCGCACCACCGACTCACGTCGTGGCCGTGAGCGTTGATTTGTGGCTGATTCGGAACTTCGCCGCGCGCGGATGCTGCGCCGGGCGGAAGACCAGCTCGATGTCGCGACCGAGACGGAGGAGCATCCGGAGCAATCGCTCGGTGGAGAAGCCCTCGATCTTTCCCGACAGCAGGAGAGACATCTGGGAAGGCGCGTCGCCGACCACGCGCGCCGCTTCGGTCTGCGTCAGATGATGATAGCGAATGATCGTCGCGATCTCGCGCGCGAGCTCCTCCTTCGGGATGAGCGGCTTGTCCGTCCTCGACCCGCGCGCCTTCATCGAGGGACGGGCCGCGCCGCTGGCGGCTTTCGTATCCGTGGTCGTCTTCTGCGCTCTCGATGTGCTGCTCGAGGGTCTTCTCTTCTTGGCTCTCGGCACGATGTAACCTTGGTCGCGTGGGTTCTGTGGGCCGGGCAATGACATGCGGACACGGCATCGCAGCCGCGTCGCCGCGCCAAGATTAACGAATTCTTAGAAAAGCCGGAAGGAGCCTACTCGGGGCAGCCCGCGAATCGCGAAACATGTGTCCACGTTAGGCACGAGCAGGCGAGTCGGCCGTGGCCACTTCGCGTGAAAACGTCCGGCGCGTTCGAGGCCGGTGGCCGCGACTCTCCGGTCCCAGCCGCCACTCCCCAATCTGGCCGGCGAAGCGGTCGAGCACGAACTGAAGACCTCCTCGATCCCGGACCTCGGTGGCGGTGACCCCCACATAACGACGAATGGCATTGCGGAGCGCCGTGCTCGATGGGTATTCGAGCTCGTGCGCGATCCGCTCCACGGTGTACGACTTCCGCTCGAGAAGCGCCGCCACCAGGAAGAGCCGGCACCATCCGACGAGCATCGCCGGGGGCGGCAGCTTCGAGCGGGCGCAGAGGTTCACGAGGGTCTTGCGATGGACGCCGAGCGCGGTCGCCGCGTCCGCGACCGTCATCGCGCGACGGCCGAACGCGAGACCGTGCTCGAGGAGCGGGAGTATCGATGAATCCACCAGCGGCCGCAAGGCGCTGAGCACACGATTCGCCGCGGTCGAGTGTGACGCGCCAACCATAGCATCACGGAGCGCGAGCGCACCGTCATCGACCCCGCGAAGGACGATGTCGTGCACGCCTGCCCGAATGAGTGCGACCGCTTCACCGCCACGCCGCGGCCCGGCGCCACAATAGCCGAGGATCGGTACGGCCGGCAGGCTGTCGTTCACCTGCGCGACGAACGGCATCGTCGGCACGCCGGAAAGATCCTGCGCCTCGAGAATGACCGCGGCGACCGTCGCGAGCTCCTCATGCAACAGCGCACGGCATTCGTCGAGGCTCGCCACGGCCCGGAAATGCGCGAAGCCGCGCAACGCGCCCGCCAATCGTGCCTGATCGCCGCGATTCGCGATGAGGCCGATGACGGTGAGACTCTCTCTCACTCGGCGCGCTTCCCCGTAGTGTGACGCTATTGCCAACTGAATGACCGTCGCTCTCAGGAGGTGATCATAGATAGGCGGCTCCTCTGACAGGAGCCGACCATGTCACCAGTCGTTCGTCGTGCAATCGTTCTTCTCGCCGTGCTCGTCGCCGGCGCATGCAGCGGCGCCGCCACCGAGCCCCGCCCGAACCGACTTCCGATCACCAGCGTTCCGCATTTCGATGGCACGGACACGACCAACCGGAGTGGGTTCACGTCGCCTCACGGGTGAGCGCCAGAGAGCTCGAGCAGCTCAGTCGTCTCGAGCTGCTCGACCTTCTCGCATATCGAGCGTGTTTCGCGCGACAGCACGACAGTACTTGGCGTTTCTCGATCCCATTCTCCCGGCAGGCGCTCGGCACGGAACTCGAGCTCGTGGAGCTTCCCCTCGCGCGCGAGCTCGAGAGCGCGGAGTCGCACGCGCTCGGCCTCGGCGACGTCACCGATGAGGTAGAGTGCGGTGGCCGCATCGACGAGCGAGTCCGTCACCTCCCAATTGTGGTCCGATGTCGCGGCGTAGCGCGTGAGCGTTAGATAACGCTCGCGCGCACGTGTCACGTCGCCGAGGCGGGCCGACATGAGCATCGCGCCGCCTAACGCGGGAATGACGAGCCGGGCAGGAGGGTTGCGACGAACGGCGGCATCGAACGCGACCAGTGCAGGCCTGTACACGCCTGCCTGCATCATCACACCACCGAGGTTGGAAAGCGCTTCAGCCTCCAGCTGGGCGTCGCCAACGCTGTACCGGAATGCCAGCCAGCCATGCCGCAACGCGTCGCCGAATGCCTCGCGCTTCGCGGCTGCGATGAGGCAACCGTGATGGGCATTGCGCGACAGCTCCTGAATTCCAGCCTTGTCTGCCGCCTTCGCGGCGCGCTCGAACCAGCCGGCGCACTCGGGAAAATTCCCGCGGTGTATCGCGAGCACGCCGAGGCCGATCCAGGCGCGCGCGTACAACTCATGGCTTCGCGTAACCTTCGCGATCCGCAGGACGTTTCGATATTGCTCGGCGGCAAGCTCTCCATCCCCACTCTGCCGCGTGATCCGAGCGCGGTGGGCGAGCACTCTGCCCTGTTCCTCCATCGCGACTCCGTCGCCATCGAGCCGCACCAGGAGCAGCATCTTGAGCGCCGTGTCGGCCAACGCCAAAGCGCCCGCATCCTCCATTCGCGCCGCGAGCGCTCTCGTGGCTGCCGTGAAGCCGGCGAGATCCGACGTGCGCAGAGCGCGAGCCGCATCACGGAGCAATCGATAGTCGGCCTGCGTCCGGAAGAGCGAGCGCGCGCCCGGCTCTCGCATGACGGATTTGACGAAGTCGCGAAAGAGTGGCAGCAGGGGCAGCGGCGCGCGGACCGCTCTGATCAGAACAGAGACGTAGCCCGTCCAGAGGCTCGTCGCCTCGCCAAAATCCACGAGGCCAGGATGCCTCGCGAGATCGCTGCGGAGCGCGGCCGCGGCGTTCTCGTGTGAGAGGCTCACGCGCGACACGTCATATGTGGGTTGCCCATGGTGTAACCCTCACTGGGAGCACTCTCCCTCACTTTAGGAATCATTAGAGGATCCAACAATGCCACCAGGAACAGGATCGCTCAATGGTTGCGGTCATTCTTGTCTCGCGCGGGTTGGTCATCAATGGCCTTGAAAGTTTGTTGAAGGTCGCTGGCTGGACGCCCCACCGGCTGAGGAGTGTTGACCAGGACGACGGGCTGGACACGCAACTCAAGTCGGCTCTCGCGGCGTCGCCCCAGCAGAACCCTGCACCTCACACCGCCCTGATCGCGGCGGTGGACCTCGTGGAGGCACATCGCACGGTCGAGCTGGTCCTCGGACAATGCAGCCGCGTGCGTGTCGTTCTTGTGGCACCAGACTCGATGGATCGCGACATCCGGCGCGCGGTGGTACGTGCACTTCGCGCGGGCGCGGACGACTTCGTGTCGCCGTCGACGGTGGGGAGCGAACTGGCGTTGCGCCTGGCCACCGGTCGCGGGCGGGCCAGGCGACGCGAGCTGGGGCGCTTGCAGCGCGTCTGCGGGTTGCAGCTGGAACGCGGCGCGCGGCGCCTCCGCCATGGAGAGAAGACGGTGTCGCTCACGCCCTGCGAATATCGGGTCTTTGCCTGCCTCGCGAGTCGGCCGGGTCATACCGTCACGCGTGCCACCATTCAGAAAGACCTGGCGCGCCGCTCGCGCTCCGTAAGCAAGAACATGGTCGACGTGTATGTGCTGTATCTACGCCGGAAGCTTGGGACGCTCGAAAGCAGCTGTTGGATCCGTACGATTCGCGGCGTCGGCTATGCTCTCACCGACGAGCCGGCAACGCCAGTGCCGAGCTACAATGCCACCGTCGACCCGATGGCGGACCGTCACCTCGAGAGGTGAGCCGAGGCCGCGAGCACGAACTCTCGCGCCTCGTCGCCCAACATGCGCTCCGGCTCGTCGGCGTCACCCGAGCGGCGCAGAACGCCCCGGACGACCGTCTCCACGGTAACGAGCGGAGCGTCCGCCTCGGCGACGACGCTGCACTCCCACCTGCCGCGCTCCACGCCCTTGAGCGTCAGCCGGTATTTCGCGGCGTAGACTGTGTAGCGGCGCGGCCTCGCGTCCTCGTCAGGCGCTTCTTCCTCGTTAGGCGCGATGTCTTCGTCTTCGGCCGGTGGTGCATCGGCGAGAATGGGCGGCGCGACCACTTCGGGATGCGCGGCGATCACCGCGACGCCACTCTCGACGCCGCCCTGTCGAATCGGCGAGAAGAAGTGCAGCTCGATGAAGCGTTCGGGTGGGAGCGCGGCCGCGATCGCCATCAGGAAGCGTTCGCGCGTCGCCTCGAGAAAGCGCGTCATCGGGCTCCAGCGGTGGCCCGCGCGTCGGCGGGCGCATTACCGCGAATGCCGCGCGCATCGAGCTCTCGCTCGACGTACAGCCGCAGGATATGCATGAAGTCCTGAGCGTTGGTGACGACACCGAATGCCTGGTGCGTGCCGCGATCCTTGAGCTTCGACACGACGAACTCCGACGAATCCACGCAGATCGTCGGCAGCTCGCGCATGGTACCATCTTTCTCGGTGACGAACGCTGGAAGCATGTTCCCGGTGGCGATGGCGTGCAGTGCCGTCGCGATGAGAATCGCCATCGTCGCCTTCGTCGTGTGGCGCTTCATGGCATCCTGCGCCTGGATCGAATCGGTGATGACGTCGGGCAGCGGACCATCGTCGCGGATGGAGCCGGTGAGCACGAACGGGATCTCGTGCACGACGCACGAGTACATGATGCCGTCCTTGATGATCCCCTGCTTCACCGCATTCGCGATCGAGCCGGCGGCGCGCACCTTGTTGATCGCGCGCATGTGCAGCCCATGTCCGCCACTTGTGGCCTCGCCGGTGTGCGTCATCCCGAGTGTCGTGCCGAAGATCGACGCCTCGATGTCGTGCACAGCGACAGCGTTACCCGCGAGCAGCGCACCGACGAACCCATTCGCGATGAACCAGCTCATGTCGTTGCGCGCGCGGGAGTGCACGAGCGCGGGGCCCGTGACCCAGATCGGATAGCCGCCGCGCGCCCGCTCGTCGACGAGCAGCTGCGCCATGAGCGAATAGTCGATCGGCTTCTCGCGCGAGACTTCCGACGTCATGAACTTGAACTCACCGCTGACTTCGTCATCGGTGAGTTGTGTTTGTACGAATATCCCCTCGGATCCATCCTCCGCCTTGCCGACCGCCACGAGATCGTCCTTCCGGACGCGCCGTCCCTCCTTCACCCAGAGCGAGCCGTCCTTGTCGAGCACGAGCGCCGAGTCCATGCGCGGCTCGCGTGGCAAGCGCCACTCACCCTTGATGCGCACGTAAGTCGGAAGGTTGGTCGTCGAGAAGAAGCTCTCGGGCAGCACGCCGTCTGCTGGCGCGGCCACGAACTTGGCATCGGGGGCCGAGGCGAGCTCGGCGCGCTTGAGATCAGGAGGAGAGATGGGCACGGTCCAAAGATAATTGGGGGTTGTCGCCCCCAAGAGCTAGAGCAGGGCGACCGGATCGCGGTCGATCGTGGCACGGAGGTCGGCGGACTTCGGAATCGGAAAGCGCTCGGCGAAGTAGCGAGCGACCCGCGTGAGCTCATTGGGATTCGATGCCTTGAGCAGCAGATGCCACCGCCAGCGGCGCTTGATGCGGTCCACGGCGCACGGCGCGGGACCGACGATCTGCATCTCGCCCTCGATGCGCATAACGAGCCGCTGCAGCCACGCCGCGCCGGTGAGCGCCAGCTGCGCCGTTGCCGCTTCAGTCGTACCACTGAAGACGACGTTCGCGATCCGGATGAAGGGCGGGTAGATCGGCTTCTCGCGCCCCTCGAGCTCCGTGCGCACGAACGAGTGATAGTCGTGCGCCAGCGCATAACGCACCGCGTGATGCGACGGCACCCGCGTCTGGATGATAACCTCCCCGCCCTTCGGGCCGCGCCCGGCACGACCAGCGACCTGGCTGAGCAGCTGGAACGAACGCTCGGAGGCGCGAAAGTCCGGCAGATTGATACCGACGTCCGCGTCCACGACGCCGACGAGTGTCACGTTGGGAAAATCGAGCCCTTTCGCGATCATCTGCGTACCGAGGAGAATGTCCACCTCGTGTCTGCCAACGCGGTCGAGGATCTCGGCGTGTGCCCATTTTCCGCTCGTCGTATCGACGTCCATGCGAGCAACGCGCGCGGCGGGGAATCGCTCGGCGATGAGGCGCTCGACTTGCTGCGTGCCGAGGCCACGCTGGCGCAGCATGGTGCCGTTACACCTCGCGCAACGTTCGCGTGGTGGTTCGGCATGCTGGCAGTAGTGGCAGACGAGCCGCTCGGGTGTCCGGTGATACGTGAGGCTGATCGAGCAGTGCGGACACGACGCAACGTCGCCGCAGTCTCCGCACTGGACGAACGCGGAGTAACCGCGACGATTGAGCAGCAGAATGCTCTGCTCCCGCCGCTCGAGTCGCGCCGCGATCTCCTGCTCCAGCTCCTCGCTGATGACGCGCCGGAAGGGATCGTTAGGCGCGCCGCTCTCCGGCACTGCGCGCGCGTGTTTGATGTCGACGACCTCGATCTTGGGGAGACGACCACCGCCGACGCGCTCGGGCAGGGTGAGCAGCTGATACTTGCCCGTCGTCGCATTCACCCAGCTCTCGAGGCTCGGCGTCGCGCTCCCGAGGACGACGACTGCTCCTTCGGCGCGCGCACGCACGATGGCGACCTCACGCGCGTGATATCGCGGCGCTTCGCCCTGCTTGTAGCTGGACTCGTGCTCCTCGTCGACTATGATTGCGCCGAGGTTGACGAGCGGCGCGAAGATCGCCGACCGCGCGCCGACCGCGATGCGCTTCTCGCCACGGCGGAGGGCGAGCCATGCGTCGTAGCGCTCACCGTCGCTGAGCGCGCTATGGAGAACGGCGACGCGATCGCCAAAGGCGGCGCGAAACCGATCGACGGTCTGCGGCGTGAGGGCGATTTCCGGCACGAGGACGATCGCGCTCTGATTCCGCTGCTCGATGATCGTGCGAAGGAGCTCGATGTAGACGAGCGTCTTGCCGCTTCCCGTTATGCCGTGGAGCAGGAACGTCTCGCCGGCCTTGCCGCGTCGCAGGGCCTCGATTGCCTTCGCCTGCGCCGGCGAGGGCACGAGAGCGCGCGCCGGTGGCGTGGCGCGGGACTGAAACGGATCGCGCTCGACGACGTCGCGCTCGATGACGACGAGGCCGCGGGCGACGAGCCCCTTGAGCACCGATGGCGAGAAGGTCAGCCGCTCGACCAGGTGCTCTACGGCGACGCGCCCGCCTAACGATTCGATGAGCTCGAAGAGCGCGCGCTGCTGCGGCGCGCGCGCGAAGATGTTGTCCCGATGCAGAAGCGATGGCAGCTCGCGGGCGATTCGCGCAACGCGGCGCTGCTTCCGGACGGGCACGGGCACGTCGGCACCGCTCAATGCCGCGGGGAGCGCGCACCGGATCGCGACGCCCAGGGGGACGACGTAGTACTGCGCGATCCACCTGCATAACGAGAGCATCGCCGCATCGAGCACCGGCGCGTCGTCCGGCACCGCGGCCACGGGCTTGGGCGTGATGCCCTCGCGAACGCTTCCCTCGCCGACGACGATCCCGATCTCCTTCCGATTGCGGAAGGGCACGAGCACCCGAGTGCCGACGTCGAGGGGTTCATTCCGCCCCTCCACCGCGTACGTGAACGTCCGAAAGAGCGGCAGCGGCAGCGCGACGTCGACCAGCATCCGCGCAAGATAGCATGAACTGCGGGAACCGCATGAACTGCGGGAACCGCGTAAACTGCGGGGACCGCGTAAACTGCGGTGCGAAAAAGGAAGGCGGGCGCTAAGCGCCCGCCAATCCGAATCCGAAACGTCGTTTACGCGGCTCCCGCTGTTTTCGCGGCTCCCGCTTTCTACGCGGTTCCCGCCGTCTACGCGGGTTCCGCCCCTACCGTAGTCCGGACAGTAACTCCCAGCCCCGGCGCATCGGGCACCCGAATCTCCCCGCGCTCGATCGTTGCGCCCTCGTAGGGATCGTCGGCGAGCAGTGCGGCGCCATCGAAGTCCGCGTGGTCGAGGAGCGGCGCGAAGTGCGCCGCGGCCGAGATGCCGAGGCTGGATTCGATCATGCAGCCGCACATCACAATCATCCCGTGCGCGCGCGCCGTCGCGATCATCCGCAGCGCCTCACGCAGGCCGCCGCACTTCGCCAGCTTGATGTTGATGCCGTCGACGAGGCCCGCGAGCTTCGCGACGTCGGTCGCGACGACACACGATTCGTCGGCGATGATCGGCAGCGCCGAGCGCTCGCGCACGAAACGCAAGCCCTCGAGATCGTGCGCCGGCAGCGGCTGCTCGACGAACTCGATGCCGTACTCCACGAGCATGTCGATCATCCGCAGCGCATGCTTCGCCGTCCACGCCGCGTTCGCGTCCACACGCAGCGTCTTCGTCGGCGCGGCGCGACGCACCGCGCGAATGATCTCGGCATCCCGATCGCTTCCCAGCTTCACCTTGAGCACCGGATACTGCTCGGCCTCCTCCACACGCTCGACGAGCTCGCGCTCGGTTGCTGGAATGCCGATGGTGAAGCTCGACAGCGGCGCCTTCCCCGCATCCAGTCCCCATAGTCGGTACACGGGAACGTCGAGCCGCTTGCCGACAAGATCGTGCGCAGCTGCGCTGATGGCGGCCTTCACGGAGCCGTTCAGCCGCAGCGCGGCATTCATCTCCGTCTCGAGATCCTCCAGCGCGAAGGGATCTGCCGCGAGCACGCGCTCGGCAACAGGACCGAGCTTCGCCAGCGCCGCGATCGCGGTCTCCGTCGTCTCACCGTAGAACCGATTCGGCGCTGCTTCGCCCCATCCCTCAACGCCATCCCGGTCGACGAGTCGAACGCGGACCAGCGTCCATTCACTCGCACCGCCGCGGGCGATGACGAATGGATGCTTGGTGTGAACGGTGTGCAGGTCGTGGGTCAGTTTCATGTATCGAATTATAAAGCCGGAGAAACCGTTCAGACTGAGAGCTCAGGTCTCAGCTCAGAGATCCGGCTTGTTCTGTGCGCCGAGCCGACATCTCACCCGGTACCGCGAGTCCAGACTCGAGACCTCGGCCTCGAGATGTCGGACGTGAGATCGAGATCCAGAGTCTCACGTCTGAAGACTCGAAGCTGACGTCTCGAGGCTGGACTCGTTGTCGTGGGTGAGATGATCGCGCGCCACGCAGGATAGGATCGATCTCAGCGCTGAGGCCTGAGATCTCAGTCTCACGCCCCTTTCGCTAGCCGGGCACTCCTGGCAAGCCGCAGATACTCACGCGAATTCGCGGACGAGGAGAGGTATCCGATCAGTGCATCGGCGAGCTCAAAACCGCGTGCATATCGATCGCTAGGGCTCTTCTCGAGACACCGCATCACGATCGCCGACAGCGGGGCCGGGACTCGCTTGTTCGCCTCGTCCAACGCGACCGGCTTCTCGTGCACCTGCTTGTAGCCCACCGAGAACGAATCCGCACCGTCGAACGGCGGGTACCCGGCGAGCGACTCGTACAGCATGATGCCCATCGCGTACACGTCGCTGCGGCCGTCGATGAGCTTTCCCATCGCCTGCTCCGGCGACATGTAGTGCGGCGTGCCCATCGCGCGTCCGCTTGCCGTTAGGCGGCCGTGAAAGCGCGCCGTCGCGATGCCGAAGTCGGTGATGATCGCGTTCCCGTCCTCGTCGAAGAGGACGTTATCCGGCTTCACGTCGCGATGGACGATGCCGCGCCGATGCGCGAAATCCAGCCCGCACGCGACCTGCGCCGCCGCGGCCGCGACGAGCGGCATGTCGACGTTGCCGTGCTTCTGCACCTTGTCGGCGAGCGAGCCGCCCTCGTAGTACGGCATCACCGTGTACACGATGCCGTCGACGTCGCCGCAGTCGAGGATGGGACAGATGTGTGGATGGCAGAGCTGCGCCGCGGCTTCCGCCTCACGACGGAAGCGCTCCGCGATCTCCGGGTCCTTGCCGAGATGCGCGTGCAGCACCTTGATCACGACGCGACGGGCGAGCAGCGCCTGCTCCGCGAAGTAGACGTCGGCCATGCCACCGCCGCCGAGGCGGCGAATGACGCGATATCGGCTGCCGGTCGCGCGGCGAAGCTTCGAGATCTCCGCGTCCGGCTGCTCGAATGGCGCGGAGACGACATCCGGAAGGGCCATGTCGCACCGCGTGCACGTCGCGGCCGACGCGCGATTCCACGTGCCGCACTCAGGACAAAACATGCATCACCGGCTTCACGTCAGCTCCCAAACTGCATGCGGACGAAATCGAACGGCGGCCAGGGGCCGCTGAGATCGAGACCGAGCCCGGGATTGCGCCGGCGTTGGTCGTCGACAGCGGCAACGAAGTCGTCCCAGAGCTCCCTGTCCACGAGAAAGGCGGAGCTGAGGACGATACCGGTCACCTGCTCGGACTTCAGCGGAACGGCAACGACCGCGTGGCGTCGTAACGATCGGAGCGAATCGGCGGCGGCTGCCGCAACCTCGGAGCCCGTGTCGCGTTCCGCCGCCTTCCCATCCACGCGCCCGACGTGCACACGAGCGACCGCACGATCCTCGACGAATGACAGCGCCTCGGTGAGCGCCACGTAGTGCAGCTCGAGCCAGCGCGTGAGCGTCTCGCGAGACCGAAAGACCGTGCCAACCGGTGCTGGAAGGATGGGCGCCTTGCAAAACACGTCGTCCACGACCCGCCGGTACTGCTCTATCACCTCTCCGCTCGGCGCCGCTGCCGCGTAATCGGCCGGTGCCACGATCGCAGCGACGTCCCGGAAGGGCAGCAACTCGGCGCCTTCTGGAGGCTTCGCCTGCGCGTGGTGCTCGATGTCCGTGATCCCGTACAGTCGGAGCGCGTTAGCCATTCGGACCGTAATCGCAGTTATTCGACGTCCTCATGAATTCCCCTACGCGCAGTCGACCTGGGAGCCAAGGTGAGCCGAATTTAAGACGACCACCCCGCGCCAAAGGTCGCGTCTCCGGCAGGGAGGGAAATCAACCTCGTCCGGGGCTCATTCCCTAGCCCCCAGCCGCTAGCGCCTCCAGCGTCACCACGCAGGCCTGGCCGAGCCGATCCGGGACGTAACCGCCCTCGAGCGACGCCACGAGACGGCCACCACACCAGGACTCCGCTCTGGAGACCATCTCCCGGGTCAGCCGGTCGATATCCGTGAGCTCGAGGGTGAACCCGCCTAACGGGTCCCCGGCGAGCGAGTCGTAGCCAGCGGAGACGAGCACCAGCTCCGGCTTCCAATCGCGGGTGGCAGCGTCCACGGCACCAAGAAAGCTGCCGACATAACGTTCCGCCGAGAGCCCCGGCGGCAGGGGGACGTTCCAGATCGTACCATGGGGTCCTCGGTCCTCGGCAGCGCCCGTTCCCGGGTACCACGGCCACTGGTGCATGGAGACGAACCGCACGCTGGGCTCCTGCTCGACCAGCGCCTGCGTCCCGTTGCCATGGTGGACGTCCCAGTCGACGATCAGGACCCGGTCGATGCCATGGCGGGCCCGGGCGTAGTGGGTGGCGATGGCGACGCTTCCGAAGAGGCAGAAACCCATGGCCCGCGACCGCAGCGCGTGGTGCCCTGGCGGCCGCACGGCGCAGAAGCTCCGCTTCGCGCGTCCGTCGAAGGCCATGTCCACAGCATCCAGGGCGCATCCCACGGCGGCCGTAGCGGCATCCCAGGAGCCTGCACTTGCCACGGTGTCCGGGTCCAGGTGGCCGCCGCCGGCGTCAACGATCGCGCGAACACGGTCGACGTAGGCGCGGTCGTGGGCGAGGGTGAGCTCGTCCACCGTCGCGTAGCGGCCGTCCACGTGAAGCAGTGCGTGGAACAGCTCCGGATGCTCCCGCAGGGCGCGTGGGATCGCACGCAGCCGGCCGACGTGCTCGGGATGCCCCCAGCCGGTGTCGTGGCGGCCGCAGTCCGCGTTGGAGACGAACGCCAGCGTCAGCGAACGGGCCGGCGCCGGCGGTGCGTGAGGAGAAGGATCGAGCCGTTCTCGATGCCGAGATCGGCGATCGGCGACGCTTCGTCGAGAATGTCCCAGCCGCGGAACTTCAGCACGAAATCGCTGTGCAGCTCCGCCTCGGGAAAGAGCGCCTCGAGGGCGCGCACCTTCACCGTGAGCAGCGGCTCCCGCGGCGCCACGAGGAAGCGCACCGTGTCCCAGACCTCCGGCATCTCGACGCGGATCGTGATTCCCTGCGTGCCCTGCGGCACGAGACGAATCGTCGACGAGCGAGCCCGCAGCTGCCCGACGAACGGCTGGGTCATGACTGCACTCCCGGCAGCGTCGAGAAGAACCGCGCGACTTGCATGTCGAAGAGGTAGGTCGAGCCCGTGACGCGCGTACCGCCCTCCGCGGGCGCGACGCCGATGACGAGCTCCTCGCCGCCCTGGCCGCGGAAGCTGGCGAACGTGGGCCCTTCCTTGTCGAGGAACGCGGCGTAGAGCGACGACCGGTGCGCGAAGAATTGCTTCGCCCGGGCCAGGACTTCCGCGGGGGCGAGGGAGGTCTGGCATTCCTGCAGCGTACTTTGAGAGGCAGCCATTTAGAGAATGCTAATTGCGGGTCAGTTCCTGTCCGGCGGCAATTCCTCGTTGGGCTCGTACGCGAGCGGGATCTCCACCCGGAACGTCGAGCCCACGCTCGGCGTCGACACGAGGACGATGTCGCCACCCAGTAATCTCGCCAGTCGCCGAGCCAACGCGAGTCCCAGGCCAGAGCCGCCGTATCTGCGCGTCAGCGACCCGTCCACCTGCCGGAACTCGTCGAAGACGTAACGCTGCGCCTCGGGCGCGATGCCGATCCCCGTGTCGTGGACGCTGTAGATCACTCGGTCCTCGAGCACCTCGAGATCGACACGGATCTCGCCCGCGTGGGTGAACTTGTACGCGTTGCTGAGGAGGCTCGCGAGGATCTTCGCGATCTTTTTTTTATCGCTCCACATCACCCGTGCCGGCGGCCGATGCTCGCCGTCGGCCGCCTCCGTGCGCCGCTGCTCGACGATTCGCAGCTCCACCTCTTTGGCGCGACCCGGTGTGTTCTGAATCGCCAGGTCGAGCGGCTCGCGCGGATCGAAGCCGCTCACGACGACTTCCAGTCCGCCACGCTTGAGGGTCGTGAGCTCGAGCAGATCGCCGATGAGACCGAGCAGCTGCTCGCTGGCGCCCTTCACCTGACCGAGGGTGTTCTGCTGCTCGTCCGTAATTGGCCCGGCGAGCCCCTCCTGCATGAGCGAGATGTAGCCTATCACCGCGGTGAGGGGCGTTCTCAGCTCGTGCGAGATGTTCGACAGAAACTCGTCCTTGATCCGCCGCGCTTCGAGGAGCGCGACGTACTGCCGTTCGAGCTCAGCGTTCGACTCGACCAGCGCGCCGTTGGCGCGCCGCAGCTCCTCAATCAGCTTGGCCTTCTCCGCCGTCGCCGCCATCTGGTCGGCAACCATGCGGAGCAGACTTCGCGTGTCGGTGGTGAGCGCGCGCGCGTCGGCGAAGTAGAAGGTGACGGTGCCGAGCACGGCCTGCCCGGTCTGCAATGGAAGCGCGACGAGCGAGCGGAAGCCGAGCTCGGTCGCGACTTCCTGCCAATCCTCCAGCGACGGATCGGCGAAGACGTCGGTGACCTCGATCGTGCGCCGTTCGCTGGCAGCTTCGCCGCTCGGCCCAAAGCCAAGGCGGACGCGCATCTCACCGAGGAAGGGCGAGAACTGAGCGGGCCAGTTATGCACGGCGCCGAGGCGCATCAGCTCCGAGGCGCCGTCGATGAGGTAGACGCAGGCGAACGACGCGCCGACGAGAGGACTGACGCGATCGAGCGCGAACTGAAAAACGTCTTCGGGACGATCGGCGGTGAGGAACGCGTGAACGATCTCGCGCACCGCGATGAGCTCGCGAACTCCTGGATCGACGTGGGCGCTCGCCTTCACACGCTCGGACGTCGTCACTCCGCCACCGTTCGCTCTGGACACGGGCCTAATGTACAGCGGGCGCCAGTGTCAAGCCAGAAGACATGTCTTTGCCGCTATGTGGTTTGCGGCGTACTCGCGATGCGTACGATCGCGTCGTAGATGAGCCTCGTGCCGAATTCGAGCGCGCCGAGGGGAATGCGCTCGTCGTTGCCGTGCATCCGCTCTTCGTCCGCTTGCTCCATCGGATACGGGAGAACGCCGAATGCCTGCACCCCAAAGCGCCGCATGCGAGCGCTGTCGGTGGCACCGGTGCCGAGATACGGAACGACGATCAACTCGGGGTTCAGCGCGTGAGCCGCCTCCGCAATCGCCACGAACATCGGCGAAGCAAAGTCGCACGTCGGCGAATCCTCGCCCCGGTCGACGACGGCGATCTCGACCAGCGGATCGTCGATGATGCGCTGGAGATCTCGCACGACGTCATCGATGCGATGGCCCGGCAGGGTGCGCACGTTGAGCGTCGCGGATGCCTCGGTCGGTATGACATTGGGCGCAATGCCGGCGTGAAGCATCGTTGGCGAGACGGTCGTACGCAGCGTCGCGTCCAGTAACGGAACGGCGCGCAGAACGCGCGCGCCGTGCTCGACACGCGCCGGCTCGTCCGATGCGACATCCGCCATTGCCACGCGCTCCGGCTCGTTAGGCCAGACGCGACTCAGCTCGCGAAAGAAGCGTCGCGTCGTTGGCAGAAGACGCACTGGCAGGGGTGACGCGTGAATCGCGGCCACGGCACGGCCGAGCCGCGCGACGGCGTTGTCATCCAGGGGCACGGAGCCATGACCGCCCGAGCCGTGCGCCGTTAGGCGCAGCACATTGGCGACTTTCTCGGCGCTCTGGACAGCGAGGTAGAGTGGTTTGCCGCCGACGATACGTGTGCGGCCGCCCTCGTTCAGCGCGAACTCGGCGCGAATGAGCTCCGGGTAGTTGGCGATGAGCCATCCCATCCCCCAGTCGCCGCCTGCCTCCTCATCCGAGGTCGCGACGAAGATCACGTCGCGCTCGAGAGAGAGCTCTCCCGCCCGAACCGCGCGGTGGAGGAGGAGCATCGTCATCAGGTTCGACGCGAGCATGCCCTTGTCATCGATCGCGCCGCGGCCGTAGAGATAGCCATCGCGCACCTCGCCCGCGAACGGATCGACCGACCAGTGTGCACGCTCGACACCCACGACGTCCATGTGGGCCATGAGGAGCACGGCCTGCTTGGCACCGCTGCCGCGCAGCCGGGCGACGACGGCCGCGCGCAGCGGCGCGGGCTGGAGCAGTCGCGTCTCGATGCCAGCCCCACCCAGAGCCTCCACGAGATACTGCGCGAGCTGAAGCTCGTTGCCGGGAGGATTGGTCGTGTCGAAGCGGATCAGCGCTCGCAGGTGCTCGACCGTCTCGAGACGCGCGCGGTTCCAGTCGGGCTTACGGGTTGCGGGCAGAGGGTTGCGGGCTGAGGGCAGAGAGTAGAGGGTGGAGAGCAGAGAGTGGAGAGTAACTGCTCAGCAGTTAACCCTCCACTCTCTACTCTCTACTCTCTACTCTCTACTAGGCGACGCGGCCGCGCACCTCGTCGTCGCCCTCGTCGCGGCCGCCGTTCAGCTTGCGGCGGAGCGTGCGCACGTTGATGCCGAGCATGTGCGCGGCGCGCGTGCGATTGCCCTTCGTGAGCGCGAGCGCCTGCTCGATCACGCGTCGCTCGACCTCCATCAGGTCCAGCGACGGGAGCTCAAGCACGTGGGCCCCGCCATTGCCATTGCTTGCCGCGGCCTGCGGTGCCGGAGCCGCGCTCGCCGTCTCCTCCGGTGCGATAGACGGCGACCGAAGCGATGCGAACAGATGCACACGCAGCAGCGGGTCGGTGCTCAGGATGACCGCACGCTCGACGGCGCTCTGCAGCTGCCTAACGTTGCCGGGCCAGTCGTGGCCGCAGAGCAGCTCCAGCGCCTCCGGCTCGAGGCCGGCGATCTCCTTCCCCGCCTCGGCGGCCGCGCGCGCCGCGAAACGGTGCGCGAGCACAGGAACGTCCTCGCGACGATCGCGCAGCGGCGGGATCGAGATCGGGAAGACGTTGAGTCTATAGTAAAGATCCTGGCGGAAACGGCCGGCGTTGACCTCCGCCTCGAGATTGCGGCTCGTCGTGGCGATGACGCGGACGTCGCACTTCACCACCCCAGCGCCGCCGATCCGCTCGAACTCGCGGTCCTGCAACACGCGCAGCAGCTTGGGCTGGAGATCCGCCGGAAGCTCCGCGATCTCGTCGAGGAGGAGCGTGCCGCCATTCGCGCGCTCGAGCGCGCCGAGCGACCGCTTGGCTGCGCCCGCGAGTGCGCCCTTTTCCTGACCGAAGAGGGTGCTCTCGATCTGACCTTCCGGAAGCGCGGCGCAGTTCAGGCGAATGAACGGCCCCTCGCGCCGATCGCTCTGGGCGTGGATCGCGCGCGCGAGGAGCTCTTTCCCCGTGCCCGTTTCACCCATGAGGAGCACCGTCGCGCGGCTCGACGCCGCCGAAGCCACACTATCGAGGAGTTGTCGGATAGCACGACCCTCGCCAATGATCTCGTGCTCGCTGCGCCGACCCTGTAGCTCCCGGAGGAGCGCGCGGTTCTCGTCGCGTAATCGCGCCACGGCGAGCGCCTGATCGATCGTGAGCTGAAGCTGCTCGTTCTGGAACGGCTTCGCGAGGTAGTGTGTGGCGCCCGCGCGCATCGCCGACACCGCATGCTCGATCGTACCGAACTCGGTGAGCATGATGACGGGGACGTCACGATCCTCCTCGCGCAGTGATCGGAGCAGCTCGAGGCCGTCGACGGGGCCCGACATGTTCCAATCGCAGATCACGAGATCTATATGACTGACTCCGAGAGCTTGCAGCGCTTCGGGCGCATTGCTCGCGGTCAGTGCGTCATGCCCGAAGCGGGCGAGCGCCTTCGTGAGCACCCCGCGAACGGACGGATCCTGGTCGACAATGAGGACGGTGGCCAT
>Ga0136846_1239989_pt1 | contig 22001 bp, 22 predicted proteins | sample HopSoiMetagenom2_FD_96841 | JGI IMG/M metagenome (GOLD analysis project Ga0136846, IMG submission 96841) | Grasslands soil microbial communities from Hopland, California, USA - 2 Assembly 2016 (version 4) | ecosystem: Environmental > Terrestrial > Soil > Grasslands | place: USA: Hopland... | reverse complement strand
TCCTGACCTATCTGCCGGGCAACGGCCAGGGACGCGCCATCTGGTACGACAGGGCGGGGTCGAACGTCGGCAGCCTCGAAACGCCATCGGAAGTGTTCGCGGTCGCGTTGTCGCCGGATGAACGGCAGCTGGCGGCCGGCGACGCCGTCAGCCCGACGGCCGGCATCTGGCTCTTCGATCTCCGCCGCCATTCGCGCGGCCGCCTGACGACGATCGGCAACAGCCCCGTGTGGTCCCGCGACGGCAGCCGCGTCGTATTCGCATCGTCTCAGGCGAACGGCGTACTCGAGCTTTATCAGAAGGCGTCGTTCGGGAACGACCGGGAGGAACTGCTCCTCAATACCGGTCAGTCCACGTGGCCGCACGACTGGTCGCCGGACGGCCGCTTCATCGTCTATACGAGCCAGAGTCCGAAAACGAAGATGGATCTCTGGCTGCTCTCCACAGCCGACCGGAAGCCGATTCCGTACCTGCAGACGCCGTTCAACGAATTGCACGGTCAGGTTTCGCCGGACGGACGATGGCTGGCCTACACATCCGATGAGTCCGGAACGTGGGAGATATACGTACAGTCGTTTCCAGTGCCCGGACATCGCCGGACCGTCTCGATCGACGGGGGTGCCCAGCCGCGATGGCGAAGGGATGGCAAAGAGCTGTTCTACCTGGCATCGGATCGCCGCCTGATGTCGGTGAAGATCGACCAGAAGCTCGATGCCCAGGGCGTGCTCGAGGTCAGCGATCCCGAACCGCTCTTTCAGACTCACATCCGCGGCGCCCTGGTCCCATCGTGGCTCGAGTACACGGTGACGGCCAATGGCCAGCGGTTCCTCGTCTGCGAGACCGAGCGGATGGACCCGTCGATGACGGTCCTCCTCAACTGGACTGCCGGACTCGGCAGGTAAAACTCCGGGCCCTCAGAACTTTCACCCAAAACTCAGGCCTTTTTCAGCACTCATTCACGACTCGCCGCGCGTCCGGCCTTACCGTCCCGTTCCTGCACCGTGTACACCGTCGAGGCAACCGCCGCCAGCGGTGTGAGGTGAAAGAGAGGTTGGACGGAATGGTCATGAAGCGAGCCGTGGGGTTTGGAATCGCAGTCGTCGTACTCGTCCTCCTGAGTTTCCCCGTGTCGGCGCTGGCGCAAGGCTCCGGGGGCGCCACCGTGACCGGGGTGATCAAGGATTCATCGGGCGCGGTCCTTCCCGGCGTAACGGTCGAAGCGTCGAGCCCGGTCCTCATTGAAAAAGTGCGCACAGCCGTCAGCGATGCGTCGGGGCAGTACCGGATCATCGAATTGCGCCCGGGCGTCTACACGGTGACCTACACCCTGCCCGGGTTCACGACGCTCCGGCGGGAGGGCATCGAGCTGACGACCAACTTCACGGCGACCCTCAATATCGACCTGAGGGTCGGCGCGGTCGCCGAAACGGTGACGGTCACCGGCGAGACGCCGATCATCGATGTGAAAGGTGTCACGCGCGAACAGGTGATCAGCCAGGCGATGATGGACGCCCTGCCGACGAGCAAGAGCATGGGCGGACTGATCGCCCTCGTGCCCGGCGCGGTGTCGCCGGCCAACGGCCTCGACGTGGGCGGATCGAAAGGCGAGCAGTCGGTCCGCATCTCGGTGCACGGCGCGAGGACGGGCGACATGCGGCAGATGGTGGACGGGATGCTGTTCAGCAACCTGAACAGCGACGGCGCGGGCCGTCTGTATTTCGTCAACCCGGTCACGGTGCAGGAGAACGTAATCGATCTCGGCACGGCCGGCTCGGCGCAGTACCAGCTGGGCGGCGCCGTCATCAACAGCATTCCCCGGGACGGCGGCAATCGCTTTTCGGCGACGGGGTTTGTCGCGGGGACCGGACACAGTCTCCAGTCGAACAATCTGACCGACGAGCTGCGGTCGCAGCAGATCACGCAGGTGAACGGCGTGCGCGACATCTACGACTTCAGCGGCCTGCTCGGCGGCCCGGTCGTCACCGACAAACTGTGGTTCGTCGTGTCAGGACGGCTGAACGGGAGCACCACCCGCAGCGCCAACCAGTTTCACGACGCGAATCTGGAGGACTGGGTCTTCACTCCCAATTCGAGCTATCCCGTCGATCCGGAGGAGCGCACGCGCAGCACCCAGGTTCGCATGACGTGGCAGGCCTCGAAGAAGGACAAGGTCACGGGCTTTTACGACCTCCAGAGGCATTTCCGGCAGCAGGCGTTCGGCGAGCTCGACCGCGGCGAGGCCGTCATCGAAAGCGGCGCCGCGATGTGCCACAACGATTCGCTCACCCAGTTCACCTGGAGCCGGCCGCAGTCGCAGAAGCTGCTGTTCGAAGGCGGCGGCACGATCGGCCTGAACACGTTTGGACGTCCGAGCTTCGGCACCGCGCTGGACGGCTCGGACTACGAGCGCTGCGGAATCAGCGAACCGCTGCGTGTGCTCGTCATCGACGCGCCGGCGGGCTACACGGCCGGGTATCACGGGTTCGGCAGCGTGGGCATCGGCATCGCGAACCAGTTCGCCGGCCGTTTCTCGACGTCGGTGGTGACCGGCTCGCATACGTTCAAGGCGGGCATGAACCTGCTCAAGGGGTACATCAAGGGCAACACCTATCGCAATCCGCTGGACGTGAAGGGGCTTCCACTTCAATACGCGTTCACCAGCGGCGTGCCCTCGGCCATCACGGAGTTCACCTCGCAGTACACGGAAGTGGATCTCGACCACGACCTGGGCCTGTTCGCGCAGGATCAGTGGTCGCTCGGGCGTGTCACGGTGAATGCCGGGCTGCGCTTCGACTGGATCACGGCGCACGACCCGACGATCGTCGAGCCGGCCAACGCGCTCTTCCCTTCCTTCACGGCGCCGGGCGTCGACAACGTGCCCAACTGGAAGGATCTGAGCCCGCGCGTCGGCGTTGCCTGGGACGTGACCGGCAGCGGCAAGACGGTCATCAAGGGCGGCATCAACCGGTACGTCACCACGCTGACGACGTCAGTCGCATCGCTGTTCGGGCCCGCGGCGAATTTCTCGACGGCCCGCAACTGGACCGACTCGAACAAGAACTTCTTTCCTGATTGCGATCTGAAGAATCCGGCGCTCAACGGCGAGTGCGGGCCCTTTCTGAACCCGAGCGTCGGGACGTTCGGGCCGGCGACTGCGAAACCGGATCCGGACTGGGTCAGCGGCTGGGGCAAGCGCGGATACAACTGGCAGACGCAGCTGAGCATGGATCGCCAGATCGGCAGCCGCGCCGCCCTCAACGTCGGCTACTACCGGACGATCTACGGAAATTTCTTTACGACCGACAACCTCAACCTGCAGCCGTCCGACTACGATCCGTTCTGCGTCACGGTGCCGGTTGACGCGCGCCTGCCGAATTCCGGTCAGCAGCTGTGCGGGCTCTACAACGCCCGCATCACGCCGGCGACGAGCAACTACACGACGTTCTCCGGAAACTACGTCAACAAGTATCCGTTGTCGGGTTACACGCAGTCGCCCGAGACGGAACACTTCAACGGCGTGGATGTCGGCTTCAACGCCCGGTTCGCGCGCGGCGGCATGCTCGGCGGCGGCTGGAGCATCGGCAACGCGGTCCAGCAGGGTTCGGTTTCCGTGGCTGGCGGCGTCGTGAACTCGAACACGACTCGCTGTTTCATCGTGGACAACCCGCAGCAGCTGGTGACCAACCTGAGCAACACCGCCGGCGTGAACTCGTCGCCCGCGGGGTCGTGCAACACGGAGACGCCGTATCAGAACCGGTTCCGGCTGAACTCGTCGTACACGCTGCCGTGGGGCGGCATCATGATCGCGGGCGTGTACCAGGATTTGCCGGGCGCCAATTACCAGGCGAACCAGACGTACTCGAGCGCGCAGATCAACGCGCAGCCGACAGGTAAATTGATCAACCAGCTGACCGGCCAGCCGCGCAACCTGACCACAGCCGGCGGCGTCATCACCGTCGACCTGCTGTCGCCGCTCACCAACTATGCTCCGCGCATCCGCCAGCTCGATCTGCGCGGCAGCAAGACGTTCAAGTTCGGCCACCAGCGGCTGCAGGCGAACGTGGATCTGTACAACTTGTTCAACGAAAGCACGGCGACGTTCCTGCGCGCGGCTTACACCACGACGACGCAGGTGACCACGACGCCGTGGCTGCAGCCGACGCAGATTCTCGACGGCCGGCTCGTGAAGTTCGGGCTGCAGTACGATTTCTGACGCAAGGGGACGACATGGCAAAGGCCCGCGGGACGTCACAGTGGAGTCGGCGCGACTGGTTGAGCACGTTGGGGGCTGGTATCGGGTGGGGAACGGTGGCGCGGTTCGGCGCCGGCGACGCGATCGCCGGCGCACCCGGGCCGCAAGCCCAGGCGCTGGCGACGCCGCGCGGCGCGATCATCCGCACGATTGCGGCCGATCTCGATCCCGGCGCGATTACCGGGGCCACGTTGATCCACGAGCATCTTGGCAACGGCCGCCGGCCCGCTCCGCGCGGGCAGACGGCACCGCCAGCTGGTCCGCCTGACAATCCCACGCAGGATGTGGACTGGATGACGATCGAGTTGAAGGCCGCTCGCCAGGCGGGCGTCGGCTGCATCGTGTCCGCGTCCACCGGCGGGGCGGGCACGGAAATTCCCGCGTATCTGAAGACGTTGTCGGAGCGGACCGGGCTGCACCTGCTCAACGCCGGCGCGTACTACACCAGGCAGCAATATCCGGCCGACTTCGCGGTCAAGACGGAGGACGACATCGCTGATGGTCTCGTGCAGATGGCCGCGGCCGGCCGCCTGGGCGCGTACGGGGAATTCGGCGTCGCCAACGGCGAGGCCGATATCGATCCGCTCGAGAAGAAAGTGTTTCGTTCGGTCGGCAGGGCCCATTTGAGGACGGGGTTGCCGATCTTCACGCACAACAACTACGCGACCGGTCCGGATGTGCCGTCCGACATGGCGCTTCGCCAGCTGGATCTGTTCGAAGCAGTCGGGGTCAACCCGGCGCACGTCGCGATCGGACACGTCTGCTGCCTCGACGATCCCAAGGCGGCCGTCGCCATCGCGCTCGCGAAGCGTGGCGCCTTCGTCGCATTCGACCGCGTCACGCGGCAGCAGCAGTGGGTCAGCGACGAGCACCGGATCCACATGATCCAGGCATTTCTCGAGGCGGGCCAGATCGATCGGCTGCTCCTCTCGTCCGATTACATCGGCCGGGTGAACACGGGCGTGGGGGAGATCAGCGTGTACCCCGGACCGCTGCACGCGCGTGATGGCGGCCCGGGCTATGCCCGGCCGCTGGTCCTGTTCGTGCCGCAGCTGCGGAAGGCCGGGATCAAGGACGAGGACATCCGCCACATCACACAGGACAACCCGCGGCGATTTCTCGCGTTCGTGCCCAGGGCGTAGCGCGCAGATAGCAGATAGAGGAGACCTCGCGTGGAATCGATCATCAACGGACTGCTGCAGCGTTTCGAGAAGGGTTCGCTCACGAGGCGCCAGCTCGTGCAGGGGCTGGCCATGCTCGCCGCCACGGGCGCGCCCGCGGGCGCGCAGGCGCAAAGCCGAGGATTTCAGGGAGCTTCTATCAGCCACGTCTCGCTGTCGGTCAGCGACCTGCAGCGATCAGTCGACTACTACCAGAAGGTCTTCGGGCTGGCCGTGTTGAGCCAGGACAAGCCGAACGAGATCGTGCGGCTGGGGCTCAAGCGCACGCTGGTATCACTCCGGCGCGCCAGTCCCAAGGGCGTCGTGGATCATTTCGCGATTGGCGTCGAGAATTTCAACCGTGAATCCGTGACGAAGGATCTGCTCGATCGCGGCGTCATGCCCGAGCAGAACGTCGACGCCGGTTTCCACGTCCAGGATCCCGACGGTTTCCCCGTCCAGATCGACTAGCGTCATACGGCGCACACAGCTCCAGGAGGACACACGTGATCACACGAACCATGCCGCTCGCCTTCGTGGCCGTTGGGTGCCTGATCGGCTACACGCTGCCGCGGCCGGAAATTCTTGCGCAGGCGCCTGCCGGGCGGACGCTGCCGATATTCACGATCGACGGTTCGAAATATCCGCGCGCCGAAAACGGCAAGGGCGTCATCTGGACGGGCGAAGAGCTGCGCAGCAAATACGTGACGGCCGCGAACGCACCCGGTTCGGATCACCTGCAGTGGGCGCCGCCGTACCGTATCACCATCCAGCGACGCCAGCCGCCCCAGGCGGGCGCCACGATCAATGGCGAGCTGCACGACGACAAGACGCAGATCTACATCGTCATCGGCGGATCCGGCACTGTGCAGCTCGGAGGCAAGCCCGACGTCGACAACTCGGCCGGCCCCGGCGAGCACCGCGGCGGTCCGCTCGTCGGCACGACGTCGCACCACGTGAAGGAAGGCGACGTGGTGTCCATTCCGCCGCTGACCTGGCACGCGTCGTATGCGGATGCGGGACAGGCGATGACGTATCTGATGGTTCATGTCGAAAACCGGCAGACCATTCCGTGATTTTCGATTCCGAGGAGTGGAGGCCTTCAGGCCTGCCCTCCTAGGCGAACCTGCAGGTCCTTGCTATGCCTGCATGGGCGGCGACGCGCTAGAATCGCGCCGATGACATTGCGCAGCGCGTTGGTGGTTCTCGTGTGCGGTTTGCTGATTGCCGCGGCCGGCCTGGTTCGCGGCCAGGACACCCCATCCGCCCGGCCTCTTCGTTTCGCCGTCAACATGACGACGATCGAGTCGGCGCCGGTATTTCTTGCCGCCGAGGGTCCGTCGGGCGCCGGCATCGCCGTGAGCAGCGGCGGCATTCCGCTGCTCGTCAGCGGAGGAGCAGACGCGGCGACCAATGCCGAGACCCAGGCGCTGCTCCGATCTGCCGCCAGCCCGAACATCCGAATCGTCCTGACCGTCGCCGAATGCTATTACCGTATCGTCGCGCTCCGATCGGCGGGAATCAGCCGCGCGTCCGATCTCAAGGGCAGGAAGATCGGAACGTCGCTCAGCACCTCGGCGCACTATTTCCTCACCAGGATGGCCCGGAACGCGGGTCTCGCCGAGACGGATGTCACCGCCGTCTCGATTCCGCTCCCGGAGATGCCGGCGGCATTGAAGCGAGGCGACGTGGACGCGATCGCCATCTGGGAGCCGCAGGCGCGCAATGCCGAACAAGCGCTCGGCGCCGACGCGATCGTCTTCCAGGATCGATCGGTCTATCGCGAGCTCTTCAACCTGAACACGACCGCCGAAGTGCTGGCCGATCCGGCGAGACGCCGGGCGCTCGTGGCCGCCGTGGCGCGGATTGTCGCCGCGTCGGAGCAGGTGGCGAGCCGCCCTCAGAGTGTCTGGCCGCTCGTGTCTTCGAAGATCAACGTGCCCCAGCCCACGATTTCGCAGGTCTGGAGCCATTTCAGATTCGCCGGCGGACTCCCTCGTGATCTGCTCGACGTGATGGTCGAGGAAGAACGATGGGTGGCCGGCATGCAGAAGCGGGAGCCGCGCCCCCGCCCCGCCATCGAACAGCTCGTCGACGCGACCGTCCTTCGCGACGCCGTCGCCTCGCTTGGGCGTTGATCCAGAAAGCAGTGCGGACGTTCAGGTCCGCTGTTCAGCAGGCCTGAAGCCTGCACTGCATGCCAGGCAGGCCTGCACCTAGAGGCAATCGAAAACGGCGCGGCGTATACTCTCGCCATGTCGAGCACACCCGTGTCCAAGCGCGTGAGCCGCCGTTCGGTTCTGCGCGCGACTGCGCTGGGATCATTGGCGATGGCCGCGCGCGATGTTCTGGGTCAAGCCCGCCAGGCTCCGCCCAACATCGTTTACATCATGGCCGACGATCTCGGGTACGCCGACGTCGCGTGCTACGGGCGTCCTGATGTCCGGACTCCAAACATCGACCGGATCGCCGCCCGGGGCGTCCGCTTCCTGCAGGGCTACGCCAACTCCGCGGTCTGCTCGGCCACCCGCACGGCGCTCATCACGGGTCGATATCAGTACCGGCTGCGTGTGGGCCTGGATGAACCGCTCCCAGCCAACAGCATGGTTGGCCTTCCGCCAGAACATCCGACGCTGCCATCGCTGCTCAAGCAGGCGGGCTTCGGCACAACCCTCATCGGCAAATGGCACCTCGGGTCGCTCCCCAATTTCGGCCCGCTCAAGAGTGGCTACGAACATTTCTACGGCTTCCGAGGCGGCGGCCTCGACTATTACCGCCACACGTTCGGCGGGCCCGAGGAAGATTTGTGGGACGACGATGTGCCCGTGCACCAGATGGGGTACCTGACGGAACTTTTCGGCGACCGCGCTGTCGGCGTCATCAATGGATACGCGAAGTCGCGGCAGCCTTTTTTCCTGAGCCTGCACTTCAACGCGCCGCACTGGCCGTGGGAAGCGCCGGGAGACGAGGCCGAGTCTGAACGGCTGCGCGTGGCGGGCCGGGGAATTGCGGACTATGACGGCGGCACACAGAAGACGTACCAGAAGATGATCGAAGCCATGGACACGCAGATCGGCCGCGTGTTCAAGGCGCTCGACGACAACCGTCTCGCCGGCAACACCATCGTCATCTTCACGAGCGACAACGGCGGCGAGCGGTTCGCCGACACGTGGCCGTTCACCGGGCGGAAAACCGAACTGCTCGAGGGCGGCCTGCGGATTCCGTCGATCATCTCGTGGCCCGGACGGATTCCGCAGGGCAAGACGAGCGATCAGGTGTCGATCACGATGGACTGGATGCCGACGCTGCTGGCGGCGGCGGGTGTGTCGCCCGACCCGGCGCTGCCGCCCGACGGTATGAACCTGCTGCCTCACCTGACAACGGGTGCCGCTCCCGTCTCCCGCACGTTGTACTGGCGCTACAAGGCCAACGCGCAGCGGGCCATCCGCGACGGCGACTTCAAGTTCCTCAAAATCCTCGACAACACGTTCCTCTTCAACGTCGTCGAGGATCCGATGGAGCGCGCGAACCTGAAGGCAAGGCGGAAGGATGTCTACGATCAGCTGGTGGGAAAGTGGCTCGCCTGGAACGCGACGATGCTGCCCGAGGTGGACGAGAGCTCGACGGGCAATTTCACCGGCGCGCAGCTGGCCGACCACATAGGCACCCAGCCGACGAGCCGCAAGGCCGACAATCCCGGCGCGCCATAGCGCGGTGAGGCCGTGGACAACGATCGTCGGCTTCTCCGTCACTTTCTGGCCGCGCTGGCGTATCGCAGTTCCAAAGCACTGCGAGGCGCGCCGGACAGCTTTGGATCGTTTCAGGCCGGAGCCGGTGCGCGCACTCCCGCCGAGCTGGTCCGCCACATGACGAGCGTCCTCAGCTACGCGCGGACGTGCTTCGCCGGGGGAGCGCACGTGCCGCCGGATGCGCTGCCATCACTCGCCGACGAAACCGCGCGTTTTCGGGGCGTGCTCGAGGAGCTGTCGGGGCACCTTGGAAGCGGCGCGGCGACGATGAACGGCGTCACGCTCGATCAGCTGCTGCAGGGGCCGTTCTCCGATGCGATGACACACGCCGGCCAGCTCGCGATGCTTCGGCGCCTTGCCGGATCGCCCATTCCTGCGGAGGATTTCGTCGCCGCGCCAATCGGCACGGAGCCATTCGCGGATCTTTAACGGCGCGGCAGCGCGAAGCTGAGAATCAGGTCGCCGCCCCTGCGGCCGCGGTCGCCGCCTCCCGATCCGACGGCGACAAATTCTTCCCCATTGACCATGTACATGGAGGGTGACGAGAACACGCCCGCGCCGGTGTTGTATTTCCACAGCAGCTCGCCCGACTTCGCATCGAACGCCATGAAGTAGCCCGCGATGTTGCTGCCGCTTCCGACAAAGACGAGATCGCTCGCCGTCACCACCGGCCCCGCCTGCCCGAAGCCGTCGTAGGCCTTCTGCCACACCAGTTCGCCGCTGGCCGGATCGTAGGCTGAAAAGTACCCTTTTGCCGGCCGTCCCGAATTGTTGGGATCGTCGATGGCGTTCACGTACAGATATCCGGTTCGCGGGCTGTAGGCCAGCGGACCGTAATTCGCACCGCCGCCCTGGCCCGGTGTCTGGATCTGGTTGCGGCCGAGCGGCGTGAACATCGGGACCGGCGAATACGTCGCCAGACGTTCGGCCGGAATATCCGTCGCCGTCACGGGGCTGACCGGCGCCATCATTTTTCCCGACGCCGTGAACGGAATGGGCTGCGTCGGCCAGGGCTGCTCGCCCGCGCGCTCAGACTTCGTGGGCACAGGCACCTCGTTGATCGGGTGGACGGGTTCACCGGTTTCACGGTTCAAGATGTATAGGAATCCGTTCTTGCTCGCCTCGGCGAGTGCTTTCACGCGCCGGCCGCGGATCTGCATGTCGAACAGGATGGGCTGGTTGCCTGAGTCGTAGTCCCAGACGTCGTGGTGCGTCTGCTGGAAATACCATTTCAGCCGGCCGGTATCGAGCGACAGCGCGAGGATGGCGTCCGTGAAGAGGTTGATTCCCGCGCGCTTCGTGCTGTCGCCGAACGGGTTTCCGACGGCGACATAGAGCAGGCCGAGCTCGGGATCGATCGACGGCGTTTCCCAGATGCCTCCGCCATTGCGTTCGCCGCCCACCCAGGTTGGCCCCGCGACGTCCCACCCCTGGTCGTTCTTGTCCTGTGGAATTGTATTGAAGTGCCAGAGCACGGCACCGGTGTTCGCGTTCACTGCGAGGACATGTCCGCCGGGGATGTGGCTCTCGCTTCGAGTGCTGCCGATGTAGATGACGCCGTTGTGCACCTGCGGCGCCGTGGTGAACCAGTAGCCCAGGCTGATCGCCGCCTGGACGTCGGGAAATCGCTTTCGAACCACGTCCATGATGACGGCGGCCTGGCCGTTCTTGCCGAACGTAGCCACCGGCTTGCCCGTCTTCGCGTCGAGCGCGAACAGAAACGATCCCGCGGCCGTGTACACCACTCCGTTGGCGTATGCCGCGCCGCGGTTCCGGAAGACGTAGCCCTCGCGGCTTCCGCCGCCAATCAGATTTGTGACGTCGTAGCTCCAGAGCAGGTGCCCGTCGCGGGCGTCGAGCGCGTAGACGCTGCCGCGCGGGTCGGTGAGATACATCACGCCGTCCACGACGACCGGCGTGGTCTGGTTGCTGACGCCGTCGATGATGCCGTACTGGAACAGCCAGCGCGGCGACAAGGTGGCAACGTTGGATCGGGTGATCTGATCCATCGCGCTATAGCGGCTTCCGGCCAGATCCAGATTGTGAAGTGCCCAGTTGACCGATCGCCCCGGTGACGAGGCTGGTGATGCTGCGCCGCGCTGTGCGGCGGCCGTCGGCCGCAGATGTCCGCTGCCGACTGCCGCCGCGATCACCGCAAGGCCAACGATCGAACGCCGCAATGACTGCATGGACGCCTCTCTGCGCGGCATTCTACTCGCGCAGGCGGCTCCCCGGCATTACTGACAATCCCGGCAGGCCTGAAGGCCTGCACTACGTGCAACCTGCTTCAATCGCGCCGGTCGTATCGCGCGTAGCGGTTGAAGCCGTCGCGGTAACCGGATTCGAAGCCGCGCCGGAAGCCTCGCTGGTACGCGTTGCGTTCCCAGCCGCCGCCGCGATTGTACAAGGCGTCGCGGTAAGCGCCGTGGCGTTCGGGCGAGAACGAGCGGTGATGCCGGGCGTCGTTGCGCCCCTCGTCGAGTCCCTTTCGATAGCCGTCGTCCACGGCGCGCCGCTCGAAGTCGGCGCTCACGTAACTTCCTCGAACCGCGTACGCCTGGGTTGTGCACGCGGGCGCGGCGATCATCACGGCGGCGGCAAGCAGCGCCGCCGGCCATGCGCGACGTCCCCGCTTGTGGGTGCTGATGTTCATGACGTCCTCCAGTGGGCATAACGCCCGGCCTGCGGATGGAGGTTCCAAGCGGTATGCCAGTGTTGAACGATTGAATTATCTAAGGAAATCGCGAGGCGTCTCGGATGAGTGTCCTCGGCCGGAGACGTGCTATTCGGTCCAGATGAGAATCTGCGCGTCGCGAGAATCCTTCGCGTCCAGGACGAGACCTGGACCGTGGCGCTCGAGATCGCCGACCGTAATGCGGCCCGTTTCAAACGAAAAATCGCTGCCGGATCCGCTCACATTGCCGAGCCGTCCGGACGGTACGAGCCGCAGCAGCCAGAAGGGCAAATCGACGTGGACGAGACGGCCCTCGTGCGCATCGTAGACCAGGACGCGCATGGTCTGCAGATCGGTCTTCGGCGCGCCGTTGTTGCCGTCACGATGCACCGTTATCTTATGGTCGCCGTCGTCGCCGTTCATCTCGATCAACGGCTTCTGTCCGGTGAACCGATCGCGCTGGCGGACGAACTGTTCCTCGGCCGAGATCCGGCCGACCAGCTCCGTCCTGACATGCTTCGAGACCATGTAGACGCCGCCGGCGACGAGCCCCGCCACGCCGAGCGCGATGCAGAGCACGACGCCGAAGATGATCCACAACCAGGTCCGTTTCGTTGACGCCATGCAGCCTCTGCCCTACCGAATGAGGCGGCGGGATTCCGCGGCCGTCGTTTCGTCGTTGTCGCTTTCACAGAGACGGACCGCCGTTCGCAAATGTTCGTTGGCGGAGGCCTGCCTGCCGTCCTTCAGATCGAGTCTGGCCAGCTCCAGATGCGCGCGGCCGTGAGCCCACGATCGGCCCTCCGAGGCCAGCGCCTTCTCCAGGTCCGCCCTCGCCTGCGCCGCGCGGCCGAGGCCCGCGCGCGCCGTCCCGCGCTTCAAATACCAGAGCGTGTCTTCGCCGAACATACGAGGGCGGGGATCGTTTGCGAACATACGCAGACCGTTGTCCAGATATCGCTCGGCGTCGGCGTTCTTGCCCGCGCGCAGGCTGGTCGATCCGCTTTCGAGCCATGCCAGGCGATTCTGCGGATACCGTTCGCGGAGGGTCGCCAGCTGCGCGAGCGCCGCGTCGTACTGTTTTTCACGGTTGTATAGGACGATCAGCGTGAACCGGGCCTCTTCCTGGTTGTCGCCGACGTACGACGCTGCGCCTTCAACGAGGCGCAGGCCCTGCTCCCGCCCGCCGCCGAATCCCACCATGTACGCTGCCCATCGCAGCGGTGCCGACAGCGACGCGACGATGTAGCGATAGGTGCCGACGATGAGGCCGGCATCCTTCCGAGCCGCGTCGAGTTTCAGCACTTTTTCGTGTTCGTCGTAGGCCTCGCGGGCCGCCCTGAACGCTCCCATCGTGCTGGAGTCGACCGTGGCGGCGTACGACGCACGGAGTCCCATGGCCGCCCCGACCTCATAGTGCGCGTCGGCATCTTGCGCGTTCGCGCCGACGCGTTCGCGGGCGAGGGTCAGCGCGCGGCCGAGCGCGTCGTTGAACGCGGCGACCGTCTCGGGCGGCGGTGGCGGGAACGCAGCCTTCGTGCGCGCGACACCGCCCATGTAATCGTCGACCGTCATATTGCCGCGGCGGAACGTAATGCTCAGCCAGAGGGCGCTGGCGAGGCCGCGATACGCTCCGGCATCCCGCGGGTCCGCCGCGACGGCCTGCTGGTAGAAGTCCTGCGCGCGATCGCGGTCGAGGTTATAGAGGGCCTTCGAGGCTTGGGCGCGCAGAGCGACCGATTCGCGGTTGGCAAACCCGCTGGCGGGGAGGCCGGCGACCACCAGCGTCATCGACAGCGCGGTGACGGTTTTCCGTGGGCGCACATCTCGATCTTACGCTCCCTTCGCCCTTGCACGAGCTTGTACCTTCTGCATACAATTGCCCGTTACAATCGCCAAGATTGGGTGCCGTCAGCCGCTTATGAGGGGCAGATGCGCCCGGAACGTTCCATGAAGGAGTCCGACGTTGGATAAGGTCGAAACGGGGACGGCGCACGGCCACGCACACGCGCACGACCACGCTCATGAGGAGCTGGGGTTCTGGCGCAAATACGTGTTTTCCGTCGACCACAAGGTGATTGGCATTCAGTACGCCATCACCGGCCTCCTGTTTCTCCTCTTCGGCTTCTGCCTGATGATGCTGATGCGGTTTCAGCTGGCCTACCCCGGCCACCCGATTCCGGTAATCGGCGGCTGGTTCGGCGCCGACAAGGCCCCGGGCGGCATCATGCTCCCGGAGTTCTACAACCAGCTGGGCGCCATGCACGGCACCATCATGGTGTTCCTCGGTGTCGTGCCGCTCGCGGTGGGCGGCTTCGGCAATTTCGTGATGCCCCTTCAGGTCGGCGCGCCCGATATGGCGTTCCCCAAGCTCAACATGATGAGCTACTGGGTGTATTTCGTTGGCGGCGTGGTCATGCTGGCCAGCTTCTTTCTCCCGGGCGGCGCCGCGCAGTCGGGGTGGACTTCGTATCCTCCGCTTTCGGTCATCGCCACACTTGGCCAGACCGGCTGGCTCGTCGGCATGATCTTCCTGATCACGTCGTCGCTCCTTGGCTCGATCAATTTCATCGTCACGATCGTGCAGCTCCGGGCGAAGGGTCTGAGTTACATGCGGCTGCCGTTCTTCGTGTGGGCGCAGCTCGTCACCTCGTTCCTGCTGCTCCTGGCGTTTCCCCCGCTCGAAGCCGCCGGCGTGCTGCAGCTGATGGATCGCCTCGCAGGCACCAGCTTCTTCATGCCCAGCGGCCTGGTCGTCAGCGGACGTCCGCTCACCGTCTCCGGCGGCGGCAACCCGCTGCTCTGGCAGCACCTGTTCTGGTTCCTCGCGCATCCCGAGGTGTACGTTCTCATCCTTCCGGCGATGGGTATCGTCTCCGAGGTGATCGCGAACAACACGCGCAAGCCGCTCTGGGGCTACCGCGCGCTGGTCTACTCGATCATCTTCCTGGGCTTCATGTCGTTCATCGTGTGGGCGCACCACATGTTCATGACCGGCATGGGGACGAGCATCAGCGCGTTCTTCCAGGTCACGACGATGATCATCTCGATTCCATCGGTCGTGATTCTGACGGCGCTGCTGCTGTCGCTCTGGGGGGCATCGATCCGCTTCACCACGCCGATGCTGTTCGCGCTCGCATTCCTGCCGATGTTCGGGATCGGCGGGCTCACCGGGCTGCCGCTCGGCCTCGCGCCGTCCGATATCCACCTGCACGACACCTATTACGTGATCGGGCACTTCCACTATGTGGTGGCGCCGGGCACGATCTTCGCGCTGTTTGCCGGCGTGTACTACTGGTTCCCGAAAGCGACGGGCCGGAAGATGAATGATCTTCTCGGGAAGATCCACTTCTGGGGCTCGTTCATCTGCATCAACCTCGTCTTCATGCCGATGTTCATCCAGGGCCTCGGCGGCATGAACCGGCGGATGTACGACGGCGGTATGCAGTACGCCCACAACGCGGGCCTGCTGAAGTGGAACCTCGTGATCGGCTTCGCGGCGTGGGGCCTCGGGCTGTTCCAGCTCCCGTTCATCTTAAACTTCTTCTCGAGCATCAAGTGGGGCGCCGTCGTCGATCGCAATCCGTGGGAAGCGACGACGCTCGAGTGGTCGGCCCCATCGCCGCCCGGGCACGGTAACTTCGTGACCGAGCCGATCGTGTATCGCGGCCCGTACGAGTACAGCGTACCGGGCGCCGCAACCGACTTCACGCCCCAATTCGAACCGAAAGGCGCGTAGCCGGGGACCAGGGCACCCGGATAAAAACATGGAAATCCCGTATACAGTCGAACCCCGGCCGGATTCCGGCCTTGCCAACGGCAAGCTCGGTATCTGGCTGTTCCTCGCGTCGGAAGTCATGCTGTTCGGCGCGCTGTTTTCCACGTACATCCTGCTGAGGGTGGGCGCGCCCGAGTGGCCGCACGGCGAGCTGAGCGTGAAGCTCGGCGCGATCAACACCGTCATCCTCATCTGCTCGTCCGTGACGATGGTGATGTCGTGGGCGTCGCTGAAGCTGAACGACTTCAGCAAGGGGCGCATGTATCTGCTGATCACGATCGTGCTGGCCGCGGTCTTTCTCGTGAACAAGTATTTCGAGTACGCGGATCACTTCGCGAGAGGCGAAGGACCGTGGCATAGCACGTTCCTTGCGATTTACTTCACGCTGACCGGGTTGCACGGGCTGCACATCATCGGCGGGATCGTGGTGATGCTGTATCTGCTGGGGCCGGGCGCGGGCTTGTGGAAGAGGCATCCGGAGCAGTACGCGAATCGAATCGAGTACACGGGACTCTACTGGCATTTCGTGGATCTCGTCTGGATTTTCCTGTTCCCCGTGCTGTATCTGCTGTAGGAGCCATCGTCATGCATGCCGATCAGGAATCCATCAGGAAGAGCATTCGCAGCTACATGATCGTCGGCGCCCTGCTGCTGATGTTCACGGGTATCACGGTTGCGGCCAACCAGTTCCATCTCGCGGTGCCGGCGGCGATCACACTCGCGCTCCTCATCGCGACGATCAAGGGTTCGATGGTGGCGAGCGTGTTCATGCACCTCAGCCACGAAAAGAAGTGGATTTACGGCGCCCTGCTGCTGACGGCCGTGTTCTTCGTCGTCCTGCTGTTTCTGCCGCTGCTGACGACGGAAGGCGGCATCGGCACACCGACCGCCCAGCCGGCACGCCCCGAGGCGCACGAGCCGCACTGAGATGTCGCTCAAGGCTTTTCACGTGGTGTTCATCAGCGCCTCCGGCCTGCTGGCGGCGTTCTGCGCGGCCTGGGCGGTGAATCAGTACCGTGCGGACCCGTCGGGCGTCTACCTCGCGGGGGCGGTTTTGTCGGTCGCGTCCGTTGCCGTGCTGGCCGTGTACGCGACGATGTTCCAGCGGAAGACGAGGAACCTGTGAGGATACGCTGCGGACTGTTGACCGCGCTGATGCTCTCCGTGCCGCGCCTCGCGCTGGCCTGCCCGGTATGTTTCGGCCAGAGCGACTCGCCCATGGCGCACGGCGTCAACATGGGCATCTTTTTCCTGCTTGGCGTCGTCGGCTGTGTGCTGGCCGCGTTCGCGGTGTTTTTCGTGTATCTCGTCCGGCGGTCGCGGATGCTCGCCGATGATGGCGCGTAGAGGATATCCATGCTGAATTGGTTGGGAATGCCGCCGGCGGCCTCGGCGCACGCCGGGGAAATCGACCAGATGATGGTGCTCGTGCACTGGCTCATGCTGGTGCTGTTCGTCGGCTGGGGCGCGTTCTTCCTCTACGTCCTGGTGCGGTTCCGCCGCGGCGCGAATCCCAGGGCCAGTTACCTCGGCGCCAAGGGCAAGCTCTCAAAAGGCCTCGAAGTGGCCGTCGCCATCGTCGAAGTCGTGCTGCTCGTGTTCTACGCGATCCCTGCGTGGGCGAAGCGGGTGCAGAATCTTCCGTCGGAAACCGAAGCCGTGGTCGTCCGCGTGGTCGGGCAGCAGTTTGCCTGGGAGGTGCACTATCCCGGGCCGGACGGAAAGTTCGGACGGACGGACGTCAAGCTCGTGTCCGCGGACAATCCGCTCGGACTGGATCGGAGCGACCCGGACGCCAAGGACGATTTCAATTCCGAGAACCAGCTGCACGTCCAGGTCAATCGCCCCGTGCTGGTGCATCTCTCGAGCAAGGACGTCATCCACAGCTTCGGCCTGTACGAGATGCGCGTGAAGCAGGATGCGATCCCGGGCCTCGAGATTCCAGTCTGGTTCGTGCCGACCGTAACGACCGCCGAGATGCGCGCCCGAACCGGCAAGGCCGACTACGACTACGAGATCGCCTGCTCGCAGCTGTGCGGCCTCGGCCACTTCCGCATGCGGGGTTTCGTCGTGGTGGACAGCGCCGACGACTACCAGAAGTGGATGGCCGACCAGGAGAAGGAACTCAACAAGTAGCGCCGCCTGCCGGTGCTCTTCACCCGGCGAGGAACTGGCGCGTGAGGCGCTCCAGCAGCTGCGGCAGCGTCTCGCCGTTGAGCACGAACGCGGCGGCCGTCGGTTCCCACGACAGCTTGTAGCCCCTCGCCATCGCCGACACCCAGATCTGCCGGACGGGCGCGTTGGGACTGACGACAAACCTCGCTTCCGAGGGCTCCTCGAACATGAGGTTCAACGTGCCATCGGAGAACTCGACCTCGAAGCCTTCCTCATCGGACAGTGGCAGCATCGCGCGCCGCGCCTGCTCGAGCGCTTCGTCGCTCCGCATGCGGAAATCCTGATCGGTAAGAGTCATGTGATGAGGGTACGGCCTCAGGCAGCCGGCTTGTCGGTGCCCGCGAGGTAGCTGCGGCGCGCGCGGGCATTCATGCCCGGTTTCTTCACACGCACGCTCAGCTTGTGAATCTTGCCGTCGAGCATCGCCGGCGTGAAGGCCAGGAGGTACTGGCTGTGCAGCTCCTGGGCGACGCGGGTGAACGTGGAGGAGAGCTCGCTTGTCTTGGTGAGCTCGAAATAGCCGCCCCCCGTCTCATCGGCCACCTTCCGCAGGCCCCGGTCTGGTTTCGTGGTGATGGTCAGGTAGTGGCTCTCGAGTCCAATTGCGTAAATCATGACCTCGTCGACACGTGCGCGTTCGATGACCTTGCCGAGGCTGCTGTTATGGCTCTCGGTGTCGTCGCCGTCGGTGAAGACGAGTATGACCTTGCGTCCGTCGATGTCTTTCAGTTCATCCAGGCTCGCGCCAAGAGCATCCCACAGCCGCGTGCCGTTGCCGTAATCCATGTTCTTGATGTCGGTGGCCAGCTGATCGCGGTCGTTCATGAACCGCGAGTTGAATTGAATCTTGTCGTTGAAGGCACCGATCCGCGCGGAATCGGCCGGAAGCAGCCGGGCGACGAACTCCTCGGCCGCCTGTTTGAGCAGGTTGATCGTCAGCGTCATGCTGCCGCTCGTATCGAGCATGACCACGACCGAAATCGGCTGGATCTTGTTCTCGAAGAGAATCAGCGGCTGCGGCTTCTCGTTGTCGAGCACCTCGAAGTCGTCCTGCACGAGGTCGGGAACGAGACGTTTTTGCGCGTCGGTGACGGTGGTGAACACCGAGACCACCTGCGTTCCGGATTTGAAAGTCGGCTGCTGCGCGGCGACCATCGCGACGCTCAGGCAGAAGGGGAGCGCGACTGCCACTCGGAGCCTCGTCTTTCGCATGTCTTCAGCTTATCGCAACGGGGCGTCGTTGCTGGCGCGTGACATTCCGGGCGACGGATGGATCGGCCAATTGGAGACTTGACCGGTCGGATTTCGGGAAGTAAACTCACAGAGGCTCTGTTGAGACTGAGTCTCAGTTCCAAGGTATCGACATGCTGCAGGCGTTCGTCATCACGCTCCGCGAGGGGCTCGAAGCCTTTCTGATCGTCGCCATCAGTCTCGCGTACTTGCGGAGAAGCGGGCGCGCGGATCTCGCCAAAGCGGTCCACTGGGGCATTCTGGCGGCCGTCCTCGTCAGTGCGGGCGGCGGCTACTTCCTCTACAGCGCCGCCAATCAGGAGTGGCTGGACGGCCCGCTGGCCCTCGTGGCGGCCATCTCCGTCGCCTCCTTGACCTTCCATATGTGGCGCACGGGCCGGCGGATGAAAGGCGAGATCGAGCAGCACCTGCAGTCGAGGGCGCTCCGTACCGGCCTCGGCGCACTCGTCGGCGTGTTCCTGTTCACGCTGCTGATGATCGGCCGCGAGGGAATCGAAACCGCGCTCCTGCTTCTGCAGCTTCGTCAGACGCTCAACCTTGCTGCCGGCGCCGCGGCCGGCGTGGCGGCGGCGGCCTTCGTGGCGTGGCTGTGGTCGCGGTACGGCCACCGCGTCAATCTCGGATTGTTCTTTCAGGTCACGGCGATCTTCCTGTTCGTCTTCGTGGTGCAGCTCTTCATTCAGAGCATTCACGAAATGTCCGAGCAGGGCTACCTGCCGTACAGCCAGTTCATCCATGCGGCAACCGAGTCGTGGGGGCCGGACAGCATCTTCGGCCACACGCTGACCTATTTGCTCGTCATCCTGCCGCTCGGCTGGTTGCTGCTCGCCCGCGGCGGATCCGGCCTGCGATCCGCCGAGGCGAAGGTCCGGTAAGATTCCGGGCGTGAGTAAGCCGCCGACTGTCGTCGATCTCACCTGGATTGGCGGTCTGAGGTTCTCCGGCGTTTCTGGCGTCGCCTCGATCACGATCGATGGCGACAGTACGGCGGGGCCGTCGCCGGTTCAGGCGCTCGCGTTTGCGCTGGCCGGCTGCATGGCGACCGACGTCATCTTCATCCTCACGAGGGGCCGCCACCCCGTTCGCGCGCTTCGGGCGCACCTGACCGCCCACCGTGCGCAGGAAGATCCGCATCGATTCCTGAACGTGGAGCTCCGGTTCGACGTGGAGGGCGCCGTTCCGCGCGAGGCGGTCGAGCGCGCGATTGCGCTGTCGCACGACAAGTACTGCTCCGTCTGGCACAGTCTCAACCCCGATATCGGGTTTCAGGTGACGTGTGACGTCCGTCCCGAAGCGTCCTAGGCTCGTCTACGTCGACTGGGCGCGCGGGATTGCCGTTCTCCTGATGATCGAAGCTCATGCGGTGGACTCGTGGACGAGCCTGGCGGCGCGCCGGTCGGCTGCGTATCGCGACGCGATTGTCCTCGGGGGATTTGCCGCGCCGCTGTTTCTGTGGCTTGCCGGCCTCGGCGTGGTGCTCGCGGCGACCGCGACGCTGACGCGCGGCGGCACGCGGCGCGAGGCCGCCGCCGCCGTCTGCCGTCGTGGCCTCGAGATTTTCGTTCTGGCGTTTCTCTTCCGCCTCCAGGCCTTCCTCGTCAGCCCGGGCGGCCATCCGATCACGCTTTTCCGTGTGGACATCCTGAACATCATGGGCCCGGCGATCATTGCCGCCGGCCTGGTGTGGGCCCTCGCTGAATCGCCCGCGGTGCTTGCCGCCGGATACGCGGCTCTGACCGTGAGTGTCGCCATGACGACGCCGATCGTGCGCACGTGGGCGGCCCTCGACGCGCTGCCGCTCTGGATGCAGTGGTACATCCGCCCGGCGGGGGAGTACACGACGTTCACCGTGTTTCCCTGGGCGGGTTTCGTATTCGCCGGGGCAGCCGTGGGAGTCGTGCTCTCATCGGCGCGGGCGAGGCGGCATCGGCTTCACGCGGCTGTCGCCGCGGCCGGGCTGATGCTGGTCTGGATCGGCTTCTATACGGCGTCTCTGCCGGCGATATACCACGAGTCTTCCTTCTGGACCAGTTCGCCGACGTATTTCGCCATTCGGGTCGGTGTGATCCTGGCTGCATTCGGCGCGCTGTATGCCGTCGAGCAGGTGGCGAACCGCTACGTCGTGGCGTGGCCGGCGCTCGAGCTGTTCGGCCGCCGCTCGCTGTTCGTGTACTGGATTCACGTCGAGCTTGTCTATGGATATGCGACGTGGCCGCTGCACCGGCGGCTGCCGATGTGGGGTGTCGCGCTGGCGTACATGGCGTTCGTTGGATCGATGTACTGGGCCGCCCTGGCATTCGACCGGTGGCGGGTCAGCAGGCCGCAGATTACTTTGCATCAAAAAGTGCAACCCGCCTGATTGCAGGGCACTTGCACCGATGTTGAGCAGAACTGCACCGATTTGGTAATTGACCTAAACTCATATAATCTCTTCTAACTGATGGTGATAATCGAGTTAGGTCGCGGCGGTGTGGCCGGTGATGCGCCCCGAGACGACGAAAAAACCGTTGAGATGCCCTGCTTTCGGTCGGTACAATTCGCCTCTTACCTATGATCAACGTTGCCGCCATCCGCATGCAGCAGTTCGGGGTGCAGTTCTATCAGGCGTCCCTGACCGCGAGCGATATCGACAAGCTCGTCCGGTTCGAGGTCCTGAACTACGGCGACAACTCACAGCCGCCCGTCCGCGGCGGGAAGCAGCGACCCGTACCGGGCGCGGTCCCGTCGAAAGTGAACTGGGATCTGCTCGAGCGCCGTATCGCGTCCAGCGAGAAGGCCTACCAGCGGCAGATCATCCGCCGCAAGATCGACGAGCTCGTCCAGTACTACGAGCAATGCCGCCAGGCCCGCGATCTGCCATCGATTCCGGGAGCGGTCATCATCGCCTGCGACGAGAAGCTGTCGTTTCAAGCCGCGGGCGACGATTCGCGCCTCTGCATCCTGAAAGTCCCGGAGCGCGAAG
>Ga0136846_1231197_pt1 | contig 22021 bp, 20 predicted proteins | sample HopSoiMetagenom2_FD_96841 | JGI IMG/M metagenome (GOLD analysis project Ga0136846, IMG submission 96841) | Grasslands soil microbial communities from Hopland, California, USA - 2 Assembly 2016 (version 4) | ecosystem: Environmental > Terrestrial > Soil > Grasslands | place: USA: Hopland... | reverse complement strand
GCCGTGCCCTTCGCCTCCGCGGGCACTGGCAGCAGCAGATCGAGCAACCGCTCATCGACCTTCTCGTGCGCGAGATCCTCCACATCCGCCTCGCGTTCGGTGCGCACCATGTCGATCGCGCTCTCGACGAGGTCGCGCACCATCGATTCCACATCGCGCCCGACGTACCCGACCTCGGTGAACTTCGATGCCTCGACCTTCACGAATGGCGCGCCGGCGAGCTTCGCGAGTCGTCGGGCGATCTCCGTCTTGCCGACGCCGGTGGGGCCAATGAGGATGATGTTGTTCGGCGAGATCTCGTCGCGGATCGCGTCGGGCGCGCGCTGGCGGCGCCACCGGTTGCGGAGCGCGATCGCCACGGCCTTTTTCGCGTCGCCTTGTCCGACGATGTAGCGATCGAGCTCGGCGACGATCTGCCGCGGGGTGAGATCAGCGAGGCGGGCGACCACCTGCTGCGTACGTGTGCTGGGCATCGGGATGACGAAGGACCGGACCGAGTCGAGCCGGCGTTAGGCCGGAGTCTCGAGGACGGTGATGTTGGTATTGGTATAGACGCAGATCTCGCCGGCGATCTCGAGCCCGCGTCGGACGATCTCGGCGGGCGAGAGCGTCGTCGCCGACACGAGCGCGCGCGCCGCGGCGAGCGCGTACGACCCACCAGAGCCGATGGCGAGAATGCCGTCGTCGGGTTCGATGATGTCGCCCGTACCCGAGACGACGAAGCCGTGCTGCTTGTCCACAACGATGAGCAGCGCCTCGAGTCGCCGGAGGACTCGGTCGCTGCGCCAATCCTTCGCCAGCTCGACGGCTGCCCGCGAGAGATTGTTCGGGTAGCGCTCGAGCTTCTCTTCGAACTTCTCGAACAGCGTGAAAGCGTCCGCGGCGCTCCCGGCGAACCCGGCGAGCAGTTGGCCACCGCGAAGCGCGCGCACCTTCTGCGCGTTCGACTTCATGACGGTCTCGCCAACGGTCACCTGGCCGTCGCCGCCGAGCGCCACCTTACCGTCGCGGCGGACGGCGAGAATCGTGGTCGCGCGAATGCGCGGAAGCGTGCGTTCCATGCACGAAAAGATAGCCGGTCGCCGCCGTGCCACATGGCGCGCGGTGCACGGGATGGGTCAGCGAATACGGAGCCGAGGTTGACCGTTCTGGGGGGCGTCATCGCTGGCCACCTCATCGTGGCTGGACAGCGGTTCTCTCGCCGTCATGATCGGCGCCTCGCGGTCCCCTCCCAGAGCGTTTCGGGTTGCCGGACTGTCCGCCAACCCTGGAACGGCAGCAGATCTCATGTCGCTCGAGTCCGTCCGCGCCGCCGGCCCGCTGCGTGGCCCGGATCGCTTTTCCCCGCGCCGTGACGCCCCACGGAACAGGAAGAACTCGCGCAAGTAGTCTCGATTCAGCCATGCCCCGGTCCCGAGCAACACGACCCCGGCGAGTACCGCCAGCGTTCCGAACCGCCACTCGTCCCTGCCGATGAGCGCGGCAGCCATAGCAATGACGCCGAGCCCCATCAGGGTTTCACCCGGGCGATTGCGCTCGGTACGCTCCCGCCGCCGGCGCTCGCGGGAGTGAGAGAATCCCTCGGGTAGCTGTGCGTCGAGCACCAGCCCGAGTCCCAGAATCGCGACGACGACCCCGATGAAAAGCGGCAGCTGTTCGAGTCGCATGCCACCTGCCTTTGCAAGAAGAAGGCGAGCCGGTTTGGCTCAGGCGCGCGGATGAGCCTTGCGGTAGACCTGTTTGAGCCGTTCGACGCTAGTGTGCGTGTAGATCTGCGTCGTCGAGATCGACGCATGGCCAAGCAACTCCTGCACCGCGCGGAGATCGGCCCCCGCGTCCAGGAGATGGGTCGCGAACGTGTGGCGCAGCGAGTGCGTACTCAGGCCCGCACTCTCGTCGATCTGGCCGAGGAATTTCGTGACGACGAGCTGGATCGACCGGGTGCTCAGCCGGCGCCCGTGCGCGCTGAGGAAGAACGCCGCCCGGTCCACTTTCCCGCCCAGGTGTCCCGCCAGCTCATCGCGCTTCGCCTCGTAATTTCGGAGCGCCAGCGACGCATGATCGCCGACGGGAATGATGCGCTGCTTTCGCCCCTTCCCCGTCACCTTCACCTGCTGCGACACGAGATCGAGCTCGCCGCGGTTGATGCCCCGAAGCTCGGACAGCCGCATCCCCGTGGAATAGAACAGCTCGAGGATCGCGAGGTTGCGGACATCATTGAACCGCCCCTCCCACGCGCGCACCTCAGCCGCCTGGAACACGAGGTCGATCTGCGTCCGGTCGAGATAACTCGGCAGGTATCGCTCGAGCTTCGGGGAGCCAACCGCCCGCGCGGGATTCGCGTCCACCACTTCATTTCGATGCAGAAAACGGTAGAACCCTCGCACCGCTGACAGCGCGCGCGAGATCGACCGCTTCGCCAGCCCACGCCTCGTTAGGTGCGCCAGGAACCCGCGGATCGCGAGCCGATCCACGCCCTGCCAGGTCCAGGCGTCGCCGCCGTAGTAGCTCGAGAAGAAGGAGACCAGCTCGGACAGGTCGCGCCCGTACGCGAGAATCGTGTTCGGTGAAACGTCGCGTTCACTGCGAAGATGCGCGAGGTACTCGGCAACCTCCGGTGACAGAACGGCCGGAGGTGTGCCGGCCGCTGTCGATTCGCTCGCCGCCACTCGAGGCCGCGGCGTCACGCGACTCCAGCCGCAGTGATACCGCTCGCAGCGCTCCACTCGTCGAGCGCGCGCAAGGCACGTTCCGCCATCAGCTCCCGCTTTCGCCGCTTGTCCCGCACCGCGACCTCGAGCTCATCGAGTAGCCCGAAATTCGCGTTCATCGGCTGGAAGTGACGCGGGTCAGCCTCGTGGAGGTACCGGTACAGCGCACCGAGCATCGTCGTGGGAGGCGGGACGACCGGCGGCTCACCGGCGACGAGACGCGCGAGGTTGATGCCGGCGAGCAGCCCGGTGGCCGAGCTCTCCGTGTAGCCCTCCACACCCGTCAGCTGGCCCGCGAACAGCGTCATGGGATCGTCGCGAAGCGACAGGTGACTCGTTAGGGCGGCTGCCGCGTTCACGTACGAGTTGCGATGCACGGAACCCCAGCGCAGAAACTCAGCATCCGCCAGGCCGGGAATCGTCCGGAACACACGCTGCTGCTCGCGTGTGCGGAGACGCGTCTGAAAGCCGACGAGGTTCCACATCCGCCCGCCGCGGTCCTCCATACGGAGCTGCGCGATAGCATACGCGTCGCGGCCCGTACGTGGGTCGCGCAAGCCAACCGGCTTCATGGGCCCGAAGCGAAGCGTCTCGCGGCCGCGGCGCGCCATCTCCTCGACGGGCATGCATCCCTCGAAGTAGGGGATCGGGTCGAAGTCCTGCCCCTCGTACTGGTCGGCCGCGATGAGCGCGTCGAGAAACGCCTCGTACTGGTCGCGCGTAAACGGGCAGTTCACGTACGCGCCTTCGCCGGCGAGGTCGGACGTGCCCGACGTAGCAACGGCATCGGCTCCTGCCATCGTCTCCTTGCCGTATCGCGACGCACGGAAAACGATAGATGCATCGAGCGACTCGCCAGCGACGATCGGCGCGATCGCATCGTAGAATGCGAGCGACTCGACGCCGAGGCGCTGCTGGATCGTGACCGAAAGCGCATCGGAGGTGAGCGGGCCGGTTGCCACGATGCCTGGCGACGGCAGCTCCGTCACTTCATCGCGGACGACCTCGATCCGCGGATGGGCAGTCACCCAGCGATCCACGGTGGTCGCGAAGACCTCGCGATCCACCGCGAGTGCCGACCCGCCAGGCACACGCGCCTCGTCCGCCGCGCGGAGAATCAGCGAGCCGAGTGCCCGCATCTCGGCCTTGAGCAGCCCGTGCGCGTTCGACGTCTCCGTGCTCTTGAACGTGTTCGAGCACACGAGCTCCGCCAGAAGCCGAGAGCGATGGGCGGGCGTTGGTCTGACGGGTCGCATCTCGTGGATCACCACGCGATGCCCGCGCTCAGCGAGTTGCCACGCGGCCTCGCTGCCCGCGAGGCCGCCTCCCGCAATGTGAATGGTTTGCTGGTTTTCGCTACGTTCTCCGCTCAGCGAGCTCGCCATGGCGGAATGATAGCACGCGCCGCGCTCTCGGGGAGCGCACGCCACTCGGGGCGCTCACGATGAGCACGACTGCCACCACGATGATTGCCATCGCCGCCGCCGTGCGAGCCGTGACCGGCTCGCCAAGAATTGCCCAGCCGAGCAGCACGGCGACGACCGGATTGACGTACGCGTGCGTCGTCACGCGCGACGGCGTGGACACGCGCATGAGCCACAAATACGCCGTGAAGCCGACGAGTGCGCCGGCGACGACGAGGTACGCCACCGCAACGATCGACGCGGGCGTGACAGCGGCTGGCGTGAACTGATGATGCTCACCGATCGCGAAACCCGCCGCGACCGACAGCAGCGATCCGGCAATCATCTGCATCGACGTCGCACGTACGGGCGACGGCGGCGCCGCGGCGCGGCGCGAGAACATGGCGCCGCCCGACCACGCCAGCGCAGCAAGCGCGAGACTGGTGATGCCTAACAAGTCCATCTCGCCATCGGAGGCGAGCAGCGACGGCCCGACCAACACGGCCAGCCCGACGATGCCGACGACGACCCCGGCAATGACGCGCGGCGTGGGTGCGCGCTTCGACTCGATGACGCTCTCCATCATCACCATCCAGAGCGGCGTCGTGGCCAGCACGAGCGACGTGATGCCGGACGGCACCGAGAGCTCGGCCCAGCCAACCAGGGCAGTGCCGCCGACGATGAGCAGCGCGCCGACGATGAACGCGTCCCGCCAGCGTCGTCGAATGACCGCAGCCGGCTGCGCCGGTTCGGCGTCGGCCCCGCCGCGTCGCGCACGCACGAGGGACCAGGCATACAGCGCACACCCGGCGATGAAGAACCGCGCGCCGGTCATAAAGAACGGCGGCACCGTCGCGACGGCGTACTTGATGGCGAGGTACGTCGATCCCCAGATGAGGTAGATCGCCGCGAACGCGGCCAGAACTAAAGCGCGTGGCGGATGGTGAGCGCTCTGGGTGCTACGATCAACGGATGTCATCTCCAGCCTCACGGGACCGCGCGAGCTCCGCGCTGGCGATCGGGATGGTGGACGTCTCCTTCGCCGTGCGAAGGACAATTGTCGTCTTGGTGGACCGCACGGTCTCGAGCGAACCGATTTGATTCGCGAGCAGGTCGTTGAGTGCCGCAGTGTCGCGAGCGCGAACCTTGAGCATGAAGCAGTCTTCGCCTGCGACGTGATGGACCTCCTGGACGTCGGGAATCGCGACGAGGGCGGCCTCGGTGCGCGGCGCGCCACCGCGCTCGTCCGCACGAACGAGCACGAACGCAAGGAGCCCGAGGTCTACGGCGGCGGGGTCGATATTCGCGTTGTAGCCCCGCAGGGCGCCGCGCTCCTCGAGCTTCTTGATGCGCTCGAAGACGGCCGATGGCGCCAGTCCCACGCGGCGCCCTATCTCGGCGTTGGAGATCCGGGCATCGGACTGGAGGGTTTCGAGGATGACGCGTGAGGTCTGGTCGATCATGCGCCAAACCTACACAATCACCGACGATTCGTCAATTCATAGAGCTAATACCAGACGATTCGTCTGAGTACTAGCTGATTGGCAGAAGCTCCAGCGTACTCGTCAGTGCATCCGCCAGCTGACCCGCGGACATGTAGCGCTCGGCCGGGTCGATCTGCATTGCCCGCTTGAGGATCGACGCCAGCTCCTCGGGCACATCCGGGCGCAGCGAGCGGATGTCGGGTGGCGGCTCCTCGAGCCGCCGCTGCATGGACTCTCTCGCCGACGACGCGGCAAATGGCACCTGCCCGGTGAGCATCTCGAGCAGGACACAGCCCAGCGAGTAGATATCCGACCGGGAGTCCGCAACGCGTCGGCCGGAGACCTGTTCGGGGCTCACGTAATTCGGTGTGCCGACGATGTACTTCTTGGCCTCGTGGGAGTCAGCGCTCGGCATGAAGGCCGGCGCCCGGGCGTGTCCGAAATCCAGCAACACCGCACCGTGAGACGCGAGCAGAATGTTCTCCGGCTTTACGTCCCGGTGGACGACACCCATCGAATGCACGTGGCCGAGCGCCGTCGCAATGTCACGCGCCACGCGAATGGCATCGGCCATGGGGAACGCGCCCTCGCGGCCGAGCCGCTCGCGCATGGTCTCGCCCTCGATGAACGGCATCGTGAAGAAGAGCATCCCCTGCGCTTCCCCGGCATCTGTGATGGGGACCACGTTCGGGTGACTCATCTTCTGAAGCACCTGCATCTCGAGCAGGAAATACTGGGAGCGGGCTGCCGCCGCGGCGCCGCTCTTCATGAGCTTCACCACCAGGCGCGGGCCAGCGTCCTCGCGAGTTGCGAGGTATACGCGTGAGGTCGCACCGGTCCCGAGCTCGCCTGTGATAGACCAGCCCGATCCCAGCCGCGATTCGATTGCGGCGATGAGGTTCATTGAATGTGAAAGGAGTCCGATCGTCCTGAATACAAGGACGATCGAACAGGTCAGACGGCCACGGCTTCTTCAGGCTCCGGGCTTGCTACGTCCCATTCATTCCCACACTTGACGCACTTCCGGAACTCGCCTCGGGTCTTGTTCGACTTCATCTCGGCACCGAGGTAGCCGCATTCCGGACACTTCTCCGGAACGGGCTTGTCCCAACAGACGAAATCGCAGTTGGGGTAATTCGAACAACCGTAGAACGCCTTCCCCCGCTTCTTCGACCGCCGCTCGGCGATCTCGCCACCGTCCTTCGGGCAGATTACGCCAGTCGGCATGGAGCGGGTGCCACGACACTTCGGGAATCGACTGCAGCCGAGGAAAAAGCCCGAGCGCCCGTGTCGCTTGAGCATCATGGCGCCGCACTCGTGGCACGTGTACTCGGTTGGTTCTGCGGGCTTCCGGTCGCCCTTGAGGGGCCGCGTGAACTTACACGTCTTGGGGTGATTTTCACATGCCACGAAAGGCCCGAAGAAGCCGCCTTTCGCCATGAGCCTCCCGCCGCAGTTCGGGCAGCGCTCCGCCGAAAGCCCGGACAGGTCATGCGCCTCGGCGATCAGACTCTCGACCTGGACGGAGTTCAACGATTTCTCGAACGGCCTATAGAACTCGCTGAGCACGCGCCGCCATGGCATCGCGCCGTCCTCGACCTTGTCGAGCTCCCCTTCCATCGCCGACGTGAACCCGACGTTGAAGATATCGGGGAACTGCTTCACCATCACGCGCTCGACGCTCTCGCCTAACGCTGTCGGGAAGAAGCGCCGCTGCTCGAGCTGCGTGTAGTGGCGATCGACGAGCGTGGAGATGATCTGGGCGTACGTCGACGGACGCCCGATCCCGAGGCGCTCCAGCTCCTTCACGAGACTCGCCTCGGAGAATCGTGGCGGCGGCTCCGTGAAGTGCTGCGACGGCACGATCTCGCGAACCGGGACACGCTCGCCCTTCTCGAGCGATGGGAGCGCCTGCTCGTCCTCCAGCGCGCGGTGATCGCCTTCCTCGTGGGTCTCCCGATACAGCGCGAGGAACCCGGGGAACTTGATCACGCTCCCGGTGGAGCGGAACAGGTACGCGTGCGTGGTCTTCACCCCGACCGCGGCCTGCGACAGGTCGTAGTCCACGGTGGTGGTGTCGAACACCGCCGGTGCCATCTGCGACGCCATGAAGCGCTGCCAGATGAGCTGATACAGCTTGAACTGGTCTTCCTTCAGGTAGCGCCTAACGAGCTCGGGCCGGCGCGCCGGGTCGGTGGGGCGAATGCCCTCGTGCGCGTCCTGCGCGTTCTGCGCATTCCTGCCCCCGCCGTAGAACATTGGGGCGGCTGCGAGGTAGTCGGCGCCGAAGAGTGTGCGCAGGTGATCGCGCGCCTGAAGTGCCGCGCTTTCGGCCACGCGCGTGGAGTCGGTGCGCATGTACGTGATGAGACCGACGGCGCCATCGGGGCCTATGTCGATGCCCTCGTAGAGATCTTGTGCGAGGCGCATCGTGCGCTTGGACCCGAAGCCAAGCTTCTTGGCCGCTTCCTGCTGCAAGGTGCTGGTCGTGAACGGTGGCGACGGGTTTTTTCTGCGCTCTCGCCGCTTGACCTCTGTAACGGGGAACGCTCCTACGGTTCCCGGTTCCCCGTTCCCTCTTCCGGGCGCGGCGACAGCTGCCGCCACACGCTCGACTTCGGAGACGATCTCGCGGGCGTCCGCTTCCTTCCCGATCTCCGGCTTCTTGCCATCGAGGTGATGCAGCTTACCTGTGAAACGCTGCTCTCCCTTCTGCAGTTCGGCCTGGATGGTCCAATACTCGACGGGCGTGAACGCGCGAATCTCGCGCTCGCGCTCCACAATGAGGCGCAGCGCCACTGTCTGCACACGCCCGGCCGAAATCCCCTTCTTGACGGTCTTCCAGAGGATCGGGCTCGCCTTGTAGCCCACGAGGCGATCGAGGACGCGACGCGCCTGCTGCGCCTCGACCTTCTTCTCATCGATCTGGCCGGCGCTGGCGAGCGCGCGCTGCACCGCGTCCTTGGTAATCTCGTGGAACAGCACGCGACGCACGGGAGCGCCGCCGCGCCGCTTGATCTGTTCGGCGACATGCCACGCGATCGCTTCTCCCTCGCGGTCAGGGTCGGTCGCGATGAAGACTTCCTTTGAGTCGTGCGCGGCGGACTTGAGCTCCGCGAGCGTCTTCTCCTTGCCGGAGATGGTGACGTACTCGGGCTCGAAACCTTTCTCGATGTCGATACCGAGCTTCTTCTCGGGCAGATCGCGGACGTGACCGATCGTCGCCTTCACGCGATATCCGCGGCCGAGGTACTTGCCGATGGTCTTTGCCTTCGCCGGCGACTCGACGATGACGAGCGACGTGGAGCCCGCCGGTGCCGGCGGCCCCTCGTCCTCGACCACGTTAGGCGCGGCCTTGCGTGACCGCACCTTGGTCGCGGACTTCTTTTTGGCGGCGGACCTCCGGCCGGCAGTCTTGGCGCCAGGCCGTGATGCGCTTCCTCGCCCCGCTATGCGACGGGTTACGGTTTCGTCGATCCCGTCAGACTTCTTTCGGGCCATCTATCGGCGATGTCAGTGAACGGTCGCGTGATCGGAGGACGGACCCGACGGGTCATACCCCGCGCCTTCCATGAGTGCCCGCAGATCGTCGAGCGCAATTCGCCCGTCGATCTGCATGAGCGCTCGCTCGATGACATGCTCGAGCTCGGCCGTGGTAAGCGCACCCGAACCGGTGAGCGTCAGTAGATGGCCCCACGCGTCTGGCGCAAACCGGCCGCGCTCGTGTGGGCCCATCACGCGAAAAGTCATATGGTTTTGAACGACCGACTGTGTGCCGGTCGCGCGAATGGGAATCTCTGCGAACAGGAGCGACAGTATCTCACCAATCTGTCGCCGATCGTACCCTTCGTACGATAAAAATGCTTCGACCTCCTCGACGTTCGCGTCTGCGGCGAACCGCTCACGCAACATCGACAGGAGGTCTGCCAACCGATCATCCATGGCCAAACCTATCCGGCCTTTATAGTAGAGGCAAGCTCAACGAGCTTATCCACAAGTCTTTTCACGTCAAGCACTTCCGCGCTTATCTCGTGATCCGCCTGGGCGTAGAGCTTTTCGCGCTCCATTTGCAAACGCTTGAGCTCGCCAAGCGGATCCGGCCTCGAAAGCAGTGGACGAGCTGCGCGCCCCGAGCCCAATCGCTTCAGCGCCGTCTCGGGTTTGACCTTGAGGTAAATCAGGAGCGCCGGAGGACGGAGGATATCCACCACGCCTTTGTTAGTTACCCAACCACCGCCCGGGGCCACGACCATATTGCCGCATTGCCGAAGCTCGAGCGTCAATCCGAGCTCCTGCTGGCGGAAGTACGCTTCGCCGCGGTTGCCGAAGATCTCGGCGATCGTCGCGCTCTCGCGACGCTCGATTTCCCGATCGAAATCGAGAAACGAGCGATTCAGACGCGTGGCGAGCGCCTCGCCAACCACGGTCTTCCCCGACCCTGGCAGCCCAACCAGGATGAGGTGCGGTTTCCCGACATCAATGTCGGAGACGATCTGCGACGTGTGAAAGGTAGCTGTCATAGTTCCGCCTCGTTTCCGCGAGCGAGTCGCCACCGAACTTCTCGAGCGCCGCCTGTGCGAGCACGAACGCCGTCATTGATTCGGCGATGACGCCCATCGCGGGCACCGCGGTGACATCGCTGCGCTCCGCCGTCGCGGCCGCAGTTTCCCCGGTTGCCACATCAACCGTGGCTAGCGGCCGCATGAGCGTGCTGATGGGCTTCATCGCCACACGCAGCACGAGCGGCTCACCAGTCGTCATTCCCCCTTCCAGCCCGCCGGCGCGATTCGTCCTGCGCCGGACGTTCCCCGACAACGTGCGACCGGGCGCCGGCTCGATCTCGTCGTGCACGTCCGCGCCGGTACGTCGCGCCGCCTCGAACCCGATCCCGACTTCGACGCCCTTCACCGCCGGAATCGACATCAATGCCGACGCGAGACGGCCATCGAGCTTGCGATCCCACGACACATGCGAGCCCAACCCGACTGGCAAGCCACGACACACCACCTCGCAGATGCCGCCGAGCGTATTGCCTTCGCGCTTGATCACGTCGATGTGTGCGATCATTGCGTCCTCCGCCTCACGATCGAGCGTCCGCAGCGGCGATTCATCCGCGACGGCGTTGATGTCGTCAGGCAACACATCACACGGTCTCGCGTCAATGCCACCAAGGTGCACGAGATAACTTCCGATCGAGACCTCGAGCTCGGATAACAGGCGCTTGCAGATGGCGCCGGCAGCAACGCGCGCCGTCGTCTCGCGCGCCGAGGCGCGCTCGAGGATGTCGCGCGCGTCGTCGCGGTCGTACTTGATGAGACCCGTTAGGTCCGCGTGTCCGGGCCGCACTCGCGTTACGGCGCGACGGCGAGGATCCGGGTCGCCCTCACGCGGCGCCGGGTCCATCACGTCCTGCCAGTTCTTCCAATCGCGGTTGGCGACCAACATCGCGATCGGTGAACCGATCGTCTGACCCGCCCGAACGCCGGACAGAAACTCCACCGTGTCGCGCTCGATTTGCATTCGGCGCCCGCGGCCATAGCCTTGCTGGCGCCGCGCCAACTCGGTGTTGACGTCGTCAGCAAGCAGTGGCAGTCCCGCCGGCATGCCTTCCAGCACGCTGACGAGCGCAGGTCCGTGTGACTCTCCCGCTGTGGTAAACCGCAACATCACGATCGTATCACCCCAAATACGCGAGCCCGACACAAGGTCGGGCTCGCGAGGCTTGTCGGTCAGCGAAGGCGTGCGTCGCTACTGAATATCGCTCGCGTGCACTTCAATCATAACCAGTCCTTCGGGGGTCAACCCGAACAGCTTCACGACCAGCGTCGCATCGATGGCCAGCTCTCCTGCCGTCGGAGCCACCGCGCGCAGCGGACCATAGAGGTTGCTCCGAATCGGGATGCGTCCGCGCAAGCGGTAGCTGTACGTGTCCACGATCTGGATCGAGTAGTCGCCGGACGCAACGAACGCTACACGAGCCTTCGGGTCTGCGGTGTTCTCGTCCACGTTGCCAGGGTGGAAGGCAATGCCCGCCCCCGAATTGAAGGTGGAGAACTTGCCCTGCAACCGCAGCGATGTGTCTGCGAAGAACGTCTCGACACCGTGAACGGCGATGTTCGTGCTATTGCCGTTGATCGCGAGGCCGAACACGTGGTCCGACGCGTTGTTCGTGAGATCCAGCACCTGCATCGGCGGCGAGTATTGCTCGCCGAATGCTGGCGTACCGCTCGGGTCATAGACCATCATCACGCGACCGGCGGCGCCACCCGAATTGGCTTCACCGAACGCCACCCGCTTACGATCGCCACCGACGGCGACGAAGTTCGTGTCCGGCAACGCGAGTGAGCTCACGCTCAAGTCCTTCACCTCGGCCGCGTTGGCGCCGATTCCACGCAGCGACGCGATTGCGCCGGGGATGGTTCCGTTCTGGAAGCACTGACTCGTGCTCGGATCCGACCCGACCGGGTGATCGCAGATCACGATCTGATCAGGCACCCCGGTTCCACCCTGGACCACGTCCACGGCGTCGGCGTTGAGGATCACCCACGACCCACGCGCCACCGTACCGTACTGCCAGATCTGTCGCGGTTCAGCGCGCGGATCGAGGAAGTTGTCGATGCGGCGCAGCGTACCAGGCGTCGCTTGGGTGGTCGGGCGAGTGGAATAGTACAGCGCACCACTCGCGGACTGCGCGATGAACTGCGGACGGTCCGAGTAATCGATTGGTGCGGAGACACTGTACTTGTACCCGCCGCTCGAGAGATCCTTGCTCCACGCCACGTTGTAGATGTAGGCGTTCGCGGTCTTGATGCGGCCGGTCTCACTGCGTGACCCGAGGTCGACTCGGCTGATGTTGGTGCCGCCCGAGTTCGCGACGAGGAGGAACGAGCCGCTGTTGTCGATCACCATCCCCCACGGCTGGGCACCAACCGAAACCGGCGGAAGCTTGGAGATGGCGCCGACGCTGTAGTCGAACGCCTCGAGCTCGTTCTTCGTCATGTTCGAGACGTATACACGAGAGCGCCCGCTTCCGTTATCGACCGCGATGTCCGCGCCGAGGCTACCCGCCGGTAGCGCGGTCGTAAGACCGAACGCGTACACTGTCGGGTCTTGCCTGCCTTCCGCCTCGTTCGAAACTGGAACGTTGGTCCCGCTGGCGACAGCGTAGCCCTTGTGGTTCGCCTGGTCCACCGCATACGCGACCACGAACAGCCCACGGCCGCGCAGCGTGATGGGAACGTTCCACTCCACGCGACGGATGACCTGCTGCGCCGGTGTAGTGATCGGAATGTCGACGGACGCGACCTGCGCACCGCTCGAGTCCTTCACGATGTAGCCGATCGCCTTGAGGAGCCCATCGCTGTCGCGCCCGATGATGTCGAGCGAATCGCCCGTCTCCATGCGACGCGGAACCGACTGATAGGCCAGCGGCGTGTTGTTGTCGACGCCCGCCGCGACGACGGTGACCGTGGCCTTGTCGCCGACCGACCCGAGCCCGTCGCGATTCTGCGCAAACGGCTCGATCGTGAACTGCGTGCCGACCGCCACAGACGCCGGCACGGTGAACGAGAACACGGTGGTGTCGTTCCTGGGGTAGGGTACCGATTCGAGCAGGCTATCCGAACGCGTCAGCGCGGAAGGGCCCGTCGACCGATACCCAAGCTTGGTCACCCCGATGGTGTCCATACCTTGCACCCGGAAGGTGTAGGTACCGCCGCCAATGACGGCGAGGTCGGGGCTCAGAATCAGAACGCGGGGAACCGTCGGGTCATACGCCGTCGCCGAGACCTCAGCGGTTCCCTTGTTGCCGCCGGCGTCATAGGCCGTGGCGCGAATGATTACAGTCTGTCCGGTGCGAACGCCGCCGAGGTTCATCGACGCCGTGCGCGTCACCGACGTTAGGCCGTTCGTGTAGGCGACGCTGTCGGATCGGAGCACCACGCCGTCGATCACGACGCCGATCACGACCGACTGAATCGAGGAGTTGTCCGACGCGTCGATCGAGAGACCGAGGGCCTCCCGCACGTTGACCGAGTCCGTCTTCGACGGCGAGCCGTTGACGCCGTCGACGGAGAGCGACACGGTCGGCACGACACGGTCGCCGCCGCCAGCCGACGTTAGGCCGTCGCTGCCGCATCCCGCGAGGGCAGCCGCCAGTGCTCCGGCGGACAGCACGCCGGGCACGACGCGACGAACGAAGTGAATCATCAGAGGAGACATCGAATGAGGTGAGTCGAGGGTGGTCAGCGGGCGCCGCCGGGGGGCCGAACCGCCTCCCCCTCGTCGATGATGTGTGGTGTGATCAGCACGAGGAGGTCACGCTTCTCTTCCCGAGTATCCGTCTGCGCGAACAGCTTCCCGATCAGGGGCAGCTCGCTGAGGTACGGAATCCCCGAGCGGTTGCGCGTGACGGCCGTCTGGGTGAGGCCACCGATCACCGCCGTCTCGCCGTCCGATACCAGGAGCTGGTTGTCGGCGCGGCTCTTGTCGAAGAAGAACCCGAGGTCGCCGCCCACGACGTTCAGCTTCGACTGCTCGGCGTGAACGGTCATGCGGATCTGACGGTTGCTCGTGATGTGCGGGGTGACGCGGAGAATGATGCCGCTCTCCTTGAACTGCACCGTGGCCTTGGCCGTGACACCCACCTGACCGTTGCTTCCGGCGTCGATCACGCGGACCGGCGTTTCCTGACCAACCAGGATTTCCGCGACGCGGTTGTCGAGCGTGACGATGCTTGGCTCGGCCTGGAGGTCCGCGAGGTCATTCTCACGGAGCGCGTCGAGGAACGTCGTTAGGCTGAACTTGCCGATCGCCGTCGAGAACAGGAGGTTGAGCGCAGACCCGATCTTGTACTTGCGGTTGGCGTTGGCGACGCCGGGGAGGGCCTCACCGCCGAGCTCCACCTGCGACTCGAGCGTGGAAGGCGGGATACCGGGATACGAGTGCGGCGCGAGCGTGTTGAAGAACGCCGACGGACTCGCGAGGTCGTAGCTGATACCGAGCTGCTCGATCGACGTGCGGTTGACCGAGATGATCTTGGCGCGGAGGGCCACCTGCGGCGTCCGAACGTCGAGGTCCTTGATGTAGCTCATCAGGTCCGGCATCCGCGACGCGACCTCGGTGACGAGGAGCGTGTTGGTCGACGTGTCGGCGACGACACCGCCGCGGACGATACACGTCGCGGAGGCGTTCTGTATGTTCGCCCCGCCGGCGCCGGGACTGCCGGTGGTGCCTGACGCGGCGGTGGTGAGACCCGCCTTCGAGCAATCCTTCGAGAGAAGCGACGCAATCGACCCCGTGAGAGACGAGGCGCTCGCGTAGTTGATCGCGACGAGCTGCGTAGTCAGCGGCTCGTTCGCTTCTTTCGCCAGAATGTTGGCATAGCTATCGACCGAGATGATGCCGGTGTTCTCTTCCGAGGCAGCGAGCCCTTGTGCCTGGAGCACCGCCTGGAGCGCGACGTCCCATGGCTGATCCTTGATCTCGGCAGTGACGGTCCCCTGCACGTCCTTCCCGATCACGATCGTACGCTGCGAGAAGGTCGCGAAGGCCGCGATCACGTCGCGGATGTCGGAGTTCTGGTACGTGACGGTGATCCGCGGCTGCTGCGAGCGCTGCGGATTGAAGGTGAGGCGGTCGCGCGTGCCTATCGCGAGCGCCCCCGCAGCCGCGCGATCGGCGGTGCGTGCGACGCTACCCGCCGACGTCGTCTGCGTGCGGTCGCCCGCGTGCCAGGCCGTGAACTTCTCGGCGCCGGTGACCGCGATGCGGATCTCGTTCTCGGAGCGCGTCACTTCGTAGGCGCGCGCGCTATCCAGCTCGATCACGAGTCGCACGACGTCGGCCTTGTACTGTGCGAGCCGGATGTTCGTGATGCCGGCGCGAGAGACCTTGTCGTACATGTGGGCCGGGAGGCCCAGCTTGGCCCCGCTCAGGTCGAGCACGACGCGATCAGGACCGGTCAGGGTGAAGTCCGAGACCTCGACCGGGCCGCTCAAGGCCACGACGACCTCCGCGCGTCCGGAGGACGGCACGATGCTCACCGCCGTGACGGCGTTGACGACGCCCTCACGCGCAGGGGCGGGTGCGGGGGCCGTGACGTGCGCGGCGCTCGCGCGGCCGGCGCTCGCCAGCAGGGCGGCGGCCGTCAGTGCGACCAGCGTACCGACTCGACTCATTTCGTCCTCGCTTGATTTGTTTCATCGATCGCCAGCTCCTGCTGACGGCTATACCCGAACTCTTCGATCGTGAACGTCACTGACTTCTGCGCGATGCGCGCGACGCGCATGCGGCCCAGCTGCTGGCCGACTTTCACCCGGTACTGCTCCTTGCTGGAGACGTCGCGCAGCACCGCGACCGAGTTGCGTCCGGTCGGGTCGATCAGAATCCCGCTGATTGTGAGGTCGCTGATCATTGGCCGAAGCTCGCCGACGGTCATGAGCGTGACGAAGGGGTCACGCCGACCGCTCGGCTCGTAGGCAAAGACCTCGCGGCGGAGCACGACCCTGCCAGCCGTGTCCATCTCGACGGCTGGCGCGGTGGACGACGGAGCGGCCATCGCGCGGACGCCGTGGGCGCGAGCGGTGTCGACCGGGCTTTCGACCGGGCGCTTGGCGGCTGCCGACGCACCGTTAGGCGCGGCGGCCGCCTTTGCCGCAGGGGCCTTGGCTGCGTTGGCCGCGCTGTCGACGTTGGTCATCGCCAGCGTGTGTGCGTTGGTCTTGGCGACCGCGCGGTTGGTGGTCTGCTTGATTCCCGAGATATTGGGCAGCGACTGTGCGCGCGCTGTCCAGGCCAGGGTAGTGGAGGCGACGGCAAGTGTGCCAGCCAGCACGACGAGACGCATTAGGACTTACTCCCACCCGCTGACGCGGGGCGCGGGGCAGCGGTCTTCGCCACGTAGGTCTGCAGCTCGAACCGCGAGTCGAGGACCGAGTTGTTGTTTTTCATCATCTTCTTGCGCTGCTCGACCGCCCCCGGGTTGGCCAGCGGGCCGAGCGCGAGGTTCACCGGCGCGACGATGCGCGTCAGCGAGCCGACGTTGGCGAGGAACTCGCCTAACGCGTGGTAATCGCCGATCACGGCGACCTGGTAGCGATACGTGTCGAACGTGTCGCCTTCGATCACCGGCTGCGGCTTGACCGTGGAGAGCTCGAGCCCGACGCGGCGCGCGGCCGTGGAGACCTGCTCGAGGAGCGCCGGCACTTCGTTGCTCGTGGGCACGAGCTGGCGCATCACCTCGAGGTTCTCCTTCAGCTTGGACGCCTCGGCGCGGAGCTGTTCGACGTTGCCCTTGGCCAGTTCGGCCTTCGCACGCTGATTGCTCACGTCGAGCGAGTCGACGTGCGACTGGAGGGCATCGAGCACGTCGGCCTTCGGCGAGAAGACGTACGTGTAGTAGAGTCCGACGAGAGCGACGGCGACGATGACGAGCAGCACCATCACCTGGTCGCGCTGGTTCTTCGGGAGCAGGGCCATGGGAGGCGCTTACCTCGACGACAGGGTTACAGGAACGGTCGAGATCACCGACGCGTCGGGACGCTCGTATTCCGCCTCGAGCAGGAACTCCTGGACTTCCTTGCCATCGAGGGTCACCAACTCGGCTTTCGCGATCGTGACGTTCTTCACGAACGGCGATGCCTCGAGGAGCTTCATGAAGCGCGTGAGCGCCTGGATGTCGACGGTGTTGCCGGCGATCTGGAACTTCAGGCTCGTGGGCGCCGGCAGTGGCGGCGGCGGGGCGGGCTTGCCGTTCCCCTTCGCGCCATCCTTGGGCGGGGCCGGCGGCGGTGGTGCCGGCGTGGACGCGGCGGCCACCACGGCGCTCTGCTGAATGCTCTTGAGCCAGGTGTACGGCGGCAGCGCACGGCTCACTTCATCCATGATGTGCGCCCAGATGAAGCGGTCGTTGTCGATGCTCTTGATGATCTCGAGCTGGCGCTGCACCGAGTCGCGTTGTGCCAATGCGCGATTGCGCTCGCGCAGCACGGCGACGTAGCGCGTGGAGTCCTGCACCGCGCGACGCTCGCGCTCGGTGAGGTCATCCGCCTTGGCCGTCTGCGACACGTGCAGGTAGCCGATCGACACCGTGGCGGCCACGATGGTCACGGCCGCCGCGATCATGAACGGGTCCTTCACGCGCGCCCCGGCCTGTGAAACGATGGCCTTGAGGTTGAAACCGTCGGAGCGGGACTTCTTTCCGCTCCCCGGCAGAAGATTGATCTCGATCATCGGAGTTCGGTCGCGGTGGAGGACGTTAGGCAGCCTGACGCAGCGCCAGCCCGATCGGGAGCATGAGCAGCGGCGCAACCTCATCAGTCACGAGCGAGTCGAGCGCGCCGTCGCGGACCTTGAGATTCGCGAGCGGATTCGCCTGCTCGACGCGCACGCGTAGGCGGTTGGCGAGCGCCTCGGTGAGTCCGGGCACGCGGGCGCCGCCACCGCAGGCGTAGACCGCACGCATCTGATTGCCGGAGCGCGACGATGACGCGAGGAACGCGGCCGCGCGCTCAATGCCCACGGCGATCTCCTCGCCGCGGCTCTCGATCACGGCGTCCAGGTGCGGCGACCGATCGTATCCCTGGAGCAGCAGCTCCGCCTCTTCGGCGCCGAGTCCGCGCTCACGCTGGAGATCCTCACGGAACCGGCGCGTCCCCACCGTGATGTCACGGGTGAGGATCGGGACGCCGTCGTCGAGGATGTTGATGTTCGTGACTTCGTGGCCAATGTTGATCAGCCCGACGACGCCGGTCATGGCGTCGGGGTGATTGAGCTCGAACGCGTTATGCAGCGCGAACGCATCGACGTCGACTACCGTCGGCGTCAGGCCGGCGTTGGTCAACAGATGCATCTTCGTCTCGATCAGGTCGCGCTTCGCGGCAACGAGCAGCACGCTCATCTCCATGCCGTCGGCGTCGGGATCGAGGATCTGGAAATCCAACTCGACCGACTCCATGTCGAACGGCACGTGCTGTTCGGCTTCCCAGCGCATGAGCTCACGCGCCTGACTTTCGCGCACGCGCTCGATCTGGATCTTCTTGATGATCACGTCGCGGCCGCCGACGGCAGTGACGATCTCTTTCGACTTGATGCCGGCCGCATCGATGGCGTTGCGAACCGCGTCGGTCACGAGGCCCGCGTCCATGATTTCGCCCTCGACGATCGCGTCGGCGATGAGCGGCATGATGGCGACTTTCGTGAGCTCGGGTTCGCCCCGCCCGTGGTCGATGACCGCGACTTTGATCAGGCCCGAGCCGATATCCAGGCCGATCGTTGTCTTCTTCCGTCCGAAGAGCGCCATAGCGAGGGGTGCCGAGTCGAGGTGGATCGTGCCGAACGCCGATCTGGGCGCCGGAGTCGTTGCCTTCGCCCTACATGCGGCGCGGACCCATGCAGCGGTGTCGCGCGCTACGCCAACCTGGCCTGCCTAACGTGGCACGATCCCCAACTCACGAGCGATCGATGCACAGGCACTTTGACCGTTAGCCCGGTCGAATCTGCCAACTACACGATTGCCCGTCGTTGGCGGTAACAGCGTGTGACGCCGGGTGTTTGGGGCCTCAACATGTGTGTCGCGAGTCACGAGTCGACCGTGGGAATTCCCACGTGAGGCATCGCGATTCCGATGGAACCGATGCAGACGAGCGACGGTGTTCTCGCCGGATCGTAGCCGCGTTTCGTTCGGGCATTTTGTCCGTCAGCGCAGCTCGATCCACCATCGCTCCGGCGTCCGCACCGGGCGCGCGGCCATCATCGACGCACGCTGGACCGCGCAGGGCTCGAACCGAATCGATCCGCCATCCGTGATCCGCGACGCGGCGCTGGAGCCGCCTGGCGCAGCGAACACCGCGCCGGCGATCTCCGCATTGAGCCCGCTGACTGCGACGTCGCCCCGGGCGATCACCATGCCCACGAATCGAGCGCCGCCTTCCACCCTAACGCTCCCATCGACCACGAGAATGCCCTGCCCCACAGACCCCGCGCCCAACACGACGCTACCTCGTACGTGAATCACCGGAAGCCAGTCGCCACACGACGAGGTCCCGCCGGGGTCACCCCAGTTCAATGGATCCGTGAGGTCGCACGACGCCATGCCGGCTGTTGGACGAGGCGTCATCGTGCCGCCCGGCAGGTCGATCGAGGCGCGCCTGACGAGTGAGGCGATCATCGCGTTCACGACAACCGCGAACGTCGAGTCGGTGATCCCGCTCGAGTCGATCGGCGGCAGGCCAAAGACGCCGGACTCGGAGGACGCCGCGCACGTTGGACATGTGACACGTGACACATCCGGCACGCGTATCCCCGCGGCCGAAGATGATTCGGGGCAATCGGCAGTATCGCCCAGCGCCGCCGCGGCACGCCCGTCGACGACTCCGCCGTCGACCACCACCGCGCCGCCCGAGGTGAGCGCGGCCGTCGTGGGGAACCGAACGTTCACGAGCCGAAGGGATGCCGCGACCGTATGGCGCGCCGGGATCGCTCTCCCGTCGCCGCCGCGGGTCGCGGTTGCCACGAGCCACACCGCGCGGCGCTGAACACGCGTGGCCGTGACGACCGCTGTGTCGTTAGGCGCACGGTACTCGGCCGCGATCGTATCGGTGCGCCCGATCGGCTGCGTGACATTTCGCCGGGAGTCCCAGGTGAGGATCGCTCGTTCGAGCGCCCATTCGGCCGCGGCCAGCGCGCGCTGGTCCGCGCCATCTTCCCGCCCTGTTCGCAGCTCTTCGGTCGCCACGAACAAGGCGCCCGCAACGAATGCGGACACCAGAACCACCGCGAAGAGTGCGGCAGGAAGAGCGAACCCGGCGCGCGGGAGCTTACGAAGCCGACGGGTCATCGGTTCCGCACACGAATGCCGACGGCTTGTGAGTCAGTTACGGGACGCGTTCCGGCCAGCATCCCGCGCGCCACGCCACGAGCAACGATGCCCACTCGAGCAATCCTGGCGGCATCTCCAGGATAGGCCAGCTCCATGCCGCTCTCGTCGAAGTACCGGAGCGCGATGCCACTCGTGCCACGCGATGAGTACGCCGCGAACGGTCCGCTCACCGGCTGAACGACAGTGAAACCCGCGCCGCTCCACTCCGAGTATCCGAGATACCAATCCCCGGTACCCGCGCGATAAAAACGGTACCGCACCCGGCGAAGTATCCGAACGAAGGCGCCCGGGCCTACCGACGGAGGAACTCCACCGCTGCCAAACCGAACGAGCAGCGGCGGCGCACCAGCGTCGCTCGGCGTAAATGGTGATCCGACGCACACGGACGGGTTCGAGGCCACGGCAGCCACGCTGAGCGAGATCCAGCTGTCGTCATCAGCGCGGTCGCTCGCGCCACCGTCGTAGACGAGGGCGACGTCGCCGCCTTGTGGGGCCGTGGTGAACGACGAGAGCGACGCACGCCGGCCGGACGCCGCGGCAAGTGCGATTCCACCGCCTCCTGGAACTGTGTCACAGGCGATCGCGGTGCCGATGGTCGCGCGGAGCCCGAGCGCCGAATCAGAAAATGCCAGCACGTCACCGCCGGCGGGTGACAGGGCACGAAGCTCGCCCGGCAGGATTCCTGTCACGTCGCGAAGGGAAACTCGCTGCTCGACGAGGGCCGCTGCATTCGCGTAGAACCGCTGCTGGCGACGCAGCACGGTACCAACGGCCGCCATGACGATGCCACCGAGCACGAGGGCGACCATGAGGTCGACGGTCGTGAACCCGACGCTGCTCACTCGCGTACGCATGGCACCACCAGTCTGTAGGCATCGCGCCGAGTTCCACGGCGCAGTACGGCGCCGGCCATCAGCTCGATCTGGGCGGCAGCGGAGTCACGCGAAACGGACCACTCCACATCGATCCCGTCCCGAGCCGTGGACCCGCCGACGATCGCTTCACATCGTTGCGATCCGAGCGAGTCGAGGATCGTGCGCGCAGCGTGTGCCGAGGCCGTGAGGCGCCCGCCGTCGCCGACGTGGGCGGCAACGAGGCCCGACGTGGCCGCGAGCGCAATGAGGCCGATCGTGAAGACCACGATCGCCACCATCATCTCGACAATCGTGAACGCCGGGCGCATGGGCAACAACATGGCCGGCCACCCGACGGGAGCGGCATCGTTCGTGTGCCGACTCCATCGAATTCACTCGTTATGCAGCCATCACATGGCGCGCCCTGGCGCGTCGAAGCAGACGCGGAACGCCTTCGTGGCGGCATCGCGGTTCGGGTGCTCGCGATCCTCCAACGCGTCATCGACGCGCCCGCCCTGCGCCGTGACGGCCGTCGCGAATGCTGCAGATTCGCCGGGATATGGCAGGTGCATGAGCACCCATGCGCACGGCGACGCGACCGCGCGTAGTCGAGCGACTTCTCCTGAGGCCCACGTGGTATCCGGTCGTCCCTCGAATCCGGTGACTTCCCTGTATACCACCGACGAGGGTT
>Ga0136846_1226810_pt1 | contig 22021 bp, 18 predicted proteins | sample HopSoiMetagenom2_FD_96841 | JGI IMG/M metagenome (GOLD analysis project Ga0136846, IMG submission 96841) | Grasslands soil microbial communities from Hopland, California, USA - 2 Assembly 2016 (version 4) | ecosystem: Environmental > Terrestrial > Soil > Grasslands | place: USA: Hopland... | reverse complement strand
GGGTACAATTAAAGTGATCCCTACGTCGGCCCAATGGTTCGGCGTTACCTACAAAGAAGATGCGCCTGAAGTGAAAGCAAATCTGGAACAATTAGTTGCAGCAGGGGAATATCCTACAAAATTGTGGAAATAACGAATGTTAACCAGTTAACCCGTCAACTGATCAACTGGTTAACTGGTCAACTTTCTTAAATAGAAGTCCCACCAAAAAAGAAAAAGCCCCGACGATATCGCCAGGGCTTCTTCTTTATATCTTGAACCTTGTATCTTCTAATAACATTTCACCATAAACACCCCTTCTTCAATCTTCTTGATCTGTTGTACACGATCGAGGTTCTTGATAGAAGAATACAGCGTTAAACGGATATTCTGGAAGGAAGTATCTTTTTTAACATCTTCCAGGCTGCGGAAGATGTTTTTTGAGGAAACGGCAAATACAACGCCTACCGCCTGGGTTTGACGGGCCGTGATAACACCCACCACTTCACCATTCTTGTTGAATACAGGGCCGCCAGAATTACCCGGGTTAGCCGACACGCCTAACTGAAATGATAAGGTATCGCCATTATAACCGGTTTTGGCACTCATATATCCTTCGTTGTACACAATTTCTTCGCGGGGGAAACCCAGGATGAATAAAGGTTCGCCCAGGTCGGTTCCGCTTTTGCGGATGCCATAGGGCAGGGGACCGACGCTTCTGAAATCGTCATCCTCAATTTTCAGGATGGCCAGGTCGGTTTCTTTATTGGTATAGATAATACGGGTTCTGAATTCCTGTCCTTTGCTGTTTTGCACTACTACACTGGAAGCGCCGTTCACAACGTGCTCATCGGTAGCAATGTATCCTTTACCATCGATCAGGAAACCGGTACCACCAAAACGCACAGGTGTGTTTTCAGGTGCTTTGGTAATGCGTTCCTGTACCTTATTAATTACTTCGTTGGTTTTCTTTGTTATTTCCGATTTGTATTCGCCTCTTAAGCGTTGCAGATCGCTGGCCGTTTTCTTTTGGGTGTAATAAGTGGCCATGCTGGCGATGAGAAGGGTAGTAATACCGGCAATGGAGGCGGCCACAGCCATCACCCGTTTGTATTTGCGCCACAGTTGTATTACAGAGGCTCTTGGTGCTTCTTCGGTAATGTCGCCCGATTCGAGCAGTTGATTATGAACGTCGTGCAGGGTTCCTTTAAAAGACTTCCACTCGCTAAACTGATCGATCTGGTGTAAAAACATAGTGTGCTCCACTACTTTTTCATCCACTTCGGGATTACTTTTTCGCAGCTGCTCAAAGGAAGCCATTTCTTCAGGCGACATTTCACCCCGGAGAAATCGTTCAATAGCATCTAATAATTGTAAATCTTGCATCACACGTCGTTGTTTTTAAATTCGGCAAAGAATAATTTCCGAAGCCTCATCAGACATTTATATTTCTGATTTTTGGCGTTATCAGCGTTTGTATATCCAAAATGGCCGGCAATCTCTGTCATGCTTCTTTTCTGCAGATAAAATGCCTCAATTAAACTTCTGCAGGGTTCGCCCAAATGCAACAAAGCTTTTTCCATCATCTGGAATTCTGAATTGCGTTGTCCGTGGCTTTCAATTTCTTCATCAACCGGAACTGTTTCATCGAGCCCCGCAACATTGGGAAGATATTTCTGCTGTTGTTGCAGTTTTTTTAGCCATAACCGCCGGCTAACCGAATACACATAAGTTTTTAGCTGGGCGGTTAATTCGAAAGAGCCGCTTTTGGCTTTTTCATACAGCACAATTACAGTTTCCTGGAATATGTCCCGTGCGTCGTCAGCAGACCCGTTGTTGTTGATTATCAACGTTTGAACCATATTATAATATAGTTTATATATGGTCTCAACGGACTTCCGGTCGTTTATTGCCAATCCTTTTAACAGTGCTTTTTCGTCGGTTGAATCTGTTTTCACGCTTTTGAACCATTAATTAATACTCAATTTAAGGAGAAGTAACCCAACCAGTTGGTAAAATTCAGGCCAAAAATGGGTCGAAAAATCCCCTAAGTCGGAAAGATTGAACTTTTTTTCAGAAATATTAAAAAAAAGATGGGTTACGGGGTTACCTTCTTTCATTTCCTGTATTAAACTACATAAATCATTTGTAAACAAACAAAAAACGGTACAATGAAAAAACTGTTGTTAGTATTAGCTATTGGTTCTTTATTCGCTGTAGCATGTAATGATGGCGGAAGCGCAGACACTGAGAACAAAACAGACACTACTGCTACTGCTCCTGCAACTGTAAGTGATTCTGCAGCTACTGCTCCTGCTGATTCAATGGCTCCAGCTCCAGCTGCTGATACTACTAAGAAAGCTGATTCTACTACAAAAAAGAAGAAATAAGTTTTTTTTCATATGGCAAGCAATCGTTAGAGGCCGTCCTGATCTCAGGATGGCCCTTTTTCAGCAAGCCGTAAGAAATTGACCCTTTCGCTAAATGCGGAAGGGTTTTTTTGTGCCGCTGTCTGAATCCCCATCCCAAACATCCCACTTATCCCAGTTCAGACAGCAGCAAAAAAAATAGGCTACCACAATGGCAACCTATTACATAATATCAGGGTTAAATAAATTTATCTGCCGCCGCCGTATCCCACATAGCCTTGAGTTCCTTTGCATCCTGAGCCCTTTGAAGCCGCGCATGAGGTAATAGTTGCGCAAGCGAAAATAACCAGTGCTACGATAACGATAGTCCGTTTCATTTTTGTGATATTTAAAGTTTACAATTGCCTGATGAATAAATAAGGGCGTAACACGATCATCAGGTCATTCAAGGGTTAACGGACTTAAAGGAGAGGAAAATTTCGAGAGGATTGGATAATTATAACTGTAAGATGGTCAAAATAACAAAGAATATCCGGCATCTGCAAGCCTGTGAGCAAAATTTATTTGTATGTACACAAAAAGTTTTTGGTAATCGTTTCAGCTTAAATACATTTAGTCGTAAATCAGTTGTTGAAAATGAAACGTCCTCCCGATTTCATCGGGATGGTAAGTTCCAGCTGGCCCGGAAAAATAAAAAATATTCAGATGAAAGTACACTTTATAGCTATTGGTGGAAGCGTGATGCACCAGTTGGCGCTTGCCTTGCACAAAAAAGGTTACCAGGTAACCGGTAGTGACGATGAAATATTTGAGCCTGCCCATTCGAACCTGCAAAAGGAAGGACTGCTACCCAAAGCTATCGGCTGGCATCCCGAAAAAATAACCGCCGACCTGGATGCTGTGATCCTGGGTATGCATGCCAAACAGGACAATCCGGAATTAATACGGGCCCGGGAACTGGGTTTAAAGATCTATTCCTTTCCCGAATACATATACCAGGAAAGCCAGGATAAAACGCGCGTGGTAGTAGGTGGCAGTCATGGCAAAACCACCACCACCGCTATGATCATGCATGCCCTGCGAAAAGCCGGAAAAGATTTCGACTACCTGGTAGGCGCCCGCCTCGAAGGGTTCGATCAGTCGGTACAGGTTACACATGCCCCCATAATAGTATGTGAAGGCGACGAATACCCCGCCAGTGTGATAGAAAAGCGGCCCAAGTTCCATTTTCTGTTTCCGCATATTGCCATCCTTACCGGCATTGCCTGGGACCATATAAATGTGTTTCCAACATTTGATTTTTACCTGGAGCAGTTCACTATCTTTATTAATAAGATTGAACCGGGCGGACTGCTGATATATAACGAGACTGACGATGTGCTAAAAAAGCTGGTGACCCAAAATAAGCGAAAAGACATTCGTTATCAGCCCTATTCGGTTCCCTTCCATACCATTGCAAAGGGAAAGACCATCCTTACCATTGAAGATCAAACCAGTGAACTGCAGGTATTTGGTAACCACAACCTGTTGAACCTGCATGCTGCCTGGTATGTATGTCGCGACCTGGGAATGAATGTAGTCACCTTTGTAAAGGCCATTTCCTCCTTTACCGGCGCAGCCAAACGGCTGGAGCTGCTGGCCCGCAATGAGCACACCACGGTGTACCGCGATTTTGCGCATGCCCCCTCAAAAGTAAAAGCTACCATCGATGCGGTGAAACAGCAGTTTCCCGATCGTACACTCATAGCCGTGCTGGAGCTGCATACCTATAGCAGCCTGAACGAACAGTTTATGACCGAATACAAAGGCGCCATGGACCCGGCCGACAAAGCCGCTGTTTTTTACAGCCGCCATGCCCTGGAACTGAAGCGCATGCCCGAGCTGCCTGCCGAAAAAGTGATTGCCGGTTTTGGGAAAAAAGGGTTACAGGTAGTGAACGATAAAGAAAAACTGATGCAATGGCTTCAGGAGCAGAACTATAAAAATGCCTGCCTGTTATTAATGAGCTCAGGTAATTATGATGGAGCAGATATGCTTACTTTTGCAAAGCAAATAACCGGCTAATAATAAATTAGCCCTATATTGTTACCTCTTTTTTAAAAAATCTGCATTCCAGAATGGGAAAGAATGACCAATTTATAATTTTTTACTTATACGCCTAATTTTATAACCATTATCAATTATCATTGTTGAATGTTGCAGTTAAAGAAGCCGCTGGCAATTATTGATCTTGAAACCACCGGGGTGAACCTGAGCTCAGATCGTATCGTTGAAATAGCCATTGTGAAAATTCAAACCGATGGCGCCCGTCTGATTAAGCGTAAACTACTCAATCCTGAAATACCTATTTCCGCTGTATCGCGTGATTTACATGGTATAAGCAATGAAATGGTGAAGGATGCCCCCACCTTTAAACAGGTAGCTAATGAGATCAAACAGTTCCTGGATAATTGTGACCTGGCAGGGTACAACTCAAACCGCTTTGACATTCCCCTGCTGGCAGAGGAGTTTTTACGGGTAGGGCTGGAATTCGATTTTAACCAACGCCGTTTGCTCGACGTACAGAAAATATTCCATATGATGGAACAACGCACACTGAGCGCGGCATATAAATTTTACTGTAACAAGAACCTGGATGGAGCCCATGGCGCCGAAGTTGACGCCGTAGCCACCTGGGAGGTATTACAGGCCCAGATTGAGAAATATCCGCAATTGGGAACCAGCGTGGAAACAATCATTACCTGTATAGGCGATGATAATATTGTAGATTTTGCCCGGCGCATGATTATGGACAATGGGGTAGAGGTGTTTAATTTCGGCAAACACAAAGGCCGTTCAGTGGTGGAAGTGTTAAAAGCTGAGCCTCAATATTATGATTGGATGATGAAAGGTGATTTTCCCATGCATACCAAGGCAAAACTGACGGAAATTTTTAACAGAACGTTGTTAAAGAAGGGGCTCTGATTTGCTTTCTATTTATTTACTTGCAAATGTGTATTTTATAATTCACATTTTGAATTATTGTATTTTCGCATTCCAATATCATCAATCCGAATTGTTTGGAAAATATCGTTATCATACCGACGTACAACGAAAAGGAAAATATCGGCCATTTGATCGATATCATTCTTGCCCAATACAATAATTTTCACATCCTTGTTATTGATGATGGCTCGCCCGATCAAACAGCCGCGCTGGTGAAAGAGCGCCAGGTGAAATACGCCGGCAAATTATTTCTTGAAGAACGTAAAGGCAAGCTGGGTTTGGGAACCGCATATATTCATGGCTTTAAATGGGCCCTGAAAAGAGGATATCAATATATCTTTGAAATGGATGCCGATTTTTCGCATAATCCCAAAGACCTGCAACGCTTATACGAAGCCTGTGCAAAAGGCGGCGCAGATGTGGCCGTAGGATCGCGGTATGTGAAAGGCGGCGGCACCATTAACTGGCCCCGCAACTGCATCATGCTGTCGAAAGGCGGATCGTTGTATACCCGCCTCATTACCTGGATGCCGGTGAAGGATACCACTGCCGGGTTTGTATGTTACACGCGGGAAGTGCTGGAATCGCTCAACCTCGATCAGATCCAATTCCTGGGCTATGCATTCCAGATTGAAATGAAATTTGCCGCCTGGAAACTGGGCTTTAAAATAAAAGAAGTGCCTATTATTTTTGAAGACCGCAAGTTCGGTGTTTCAAAAATGCATAAAGGCATTGTAAAAGAAGGGATCTGGGGCGTGCTTAAATTGCGCTGGCAAAGCCTTTTCAAAGATTATCGCAGCCGGGTTAAAAACACCGGTGTTGCCCCCTATACAGCAGTAGGTCAGGAACAGGTGCTGGCAAAAACAAAATAGCATAATTAATTATTTATATGTGGGGTCCCGGCTATGCCGGGACCTTGCTATTTAAATTTGCCCTGAGCGGAGTCGAAGGGTATCTTCACATATCCTATGCGTAAAGCCTTTTTACAACTGCACATGGCGGTTTTCCTGGCCGGTTTTACCGGTGTGCTGGGCCGGCTTATTACCCTCAATGCAGCCCTGCTGGTTTGGTATCGGTTGCTGATAACAGTGTTAGTGCTATGGGTGATGTATTTACTCAGGCGTAGCAGGCGCACCATTTCGCTGGCCGGCATGGCCCGCATAACCGGCGTAGGCGTTATTGTGGCCTTACACTGGGTAAGTTTTTATGCAAGCATCAAGTATTCGAATGTATCGGTAGCGCTGGTTTGTTTTTCGGCCATCGGTTTTTTTACTGCTATCCTGGAACCACTCATTAACCGCAAACCATTTAACAGAAATGAATTGCTGCTGAGCCTGCTGGTGATTGCAGGCATCTATCTTATTTTTCAATTTGACCCGCAATATAAAACCGGCATCATCATAGGATTGATCTCTGCATTACTGGCCAGTTTGTTCACGGTGTTTAACCGGTTACTGGTGCAGCGTTACAAACCTGAAACTGTAACATTGTATCAATTAAGCGGTGGCTTCTTTTTCCTTACACTGCTCTTACCATTTTATTTAAAGTTTGTTCCCGCAGGCCATATAATACCCACTTTGGCAGATACCGGTTGGTTATTGGTGTTAGCCTTGTTTTGTACGGTGTGGGCATTTACCTTAGCAATGAACGCATTGAAAAAGATCTCAGCTTTTACGGTGAATCTTACTTACAACCTGGAACCGCTGTATGGCATAGCGCTGGCCTTTCTTATTTACCGCGAGGATAAATACTTATCCAGTTTCTTTTATGTTGGATTATTTTTAATTCTACTATCAGTTGTTTTACAAACCTGGCTGGTATACAAAAGCAGGAAAAAAGCATAAGTTGAAAATACGGGTGCAACGCTATTGGCTAATTGCATGTCAGATGGTAAAAGCGTTAGCACATGAAAAAGACCTACAGCATTCTAATGATTACTATAATGGTAACTGCATTTGTTGCCTGTAAAAAGGATAAGAACAATAATGATCCTAAGAATGATTTAAAAAGTACCTGGGAACTGGCAGAGTATGGCACCTCCTGGATGCCAAATCAAACATATGAACCCGGCAATGGAAACCTGTTGAGATTTAATGATGACACGTTTATAAAATATGATAAGGACAAGGTGTTGGAGCAGGGAAAATATACTACTGCACCCGACAACACAGTAGAAGAGAGCGTTTGTGAGACAAATCTTAAGGATACTTATACCAGGCGCATTGATTTTACATACGATGACTCTACCCGCGTATATTTCAAAACATTCTATTATATAGCTGATAACAAGCTTTACCTGATCTCAGGTTGTAATGTTAATGATGGACGGGTTAAGGCAGTTTACCGCCGTGCCAATCCGATCCCTATAGATTAATGCTCTATACAATATTGTAGTTAAAAGGCTGTCATAAGAGGCAGCCTTTTCTTTATATACGAACGGTTGAATGACAGGATGATATTTACCGGAAAAGCAGGGTTTATATTAATTTTATTTTTTAACCATGACAACTAATGAGAAATTTACTCTGCATTCCGCTTTTGTTGCTGGCAGGCCTACACGCTTCCGCGCAAAAGAAACCCCTTACGCATGCTGTGTACGATGGCTGGCAAAGCATCAATGAACGTTATATCAGCAATAATGGCAAATGGGTGGTATATACCATAACCCCGCAGGAAGGGGATGCCACCCTGGTTATTCAGGCCATAGATAGATCATACCGCAAAGAAATTCCCCGTGGTTATGCCGCTGAGATCACCGACGATGACCGCTTTGTGATCTGTAAAATAAAACCGCTTTTTGCTGCAACACGCGAAGCTAAGATCAAAAAGAAAAAGCCCGACGAGATGCCTAAGGACAGTCTGGCTATTGTAAAGTTGGGTAAAGACAGCGTGCTGCGCATTCCCCGGATCAAATCATTTAAAATGCCGGAAAAAGGCACCGGGCAATGGCTGGCTTATTTACAGGAAAAAGCCCTGCCGGTACCGCCTGTGGTAGCACAACCCGACTCAGCTACCCAGCTGAATAGTTTGCTGCATATGGCCGATAGTCTGGCCCGGGTAGCCGATAGCCTTCGCAACAAAGCAAATGAAGCAAAAACAAAAGGGCTGGCCGCATTAAAAACGCCAAAGAAAGATGACTACCGAACACCGGGTGAGCCGGTTGAAACAGGCACTGAACTGGTGCTGCGGAATTTATATACCGGGGAAGAAAAGAAATTCCCCCTGGTAAGCGATTATTACTTCAGTAAGCCTGGTTATACCTTTATTATAGAAACGAGCCGCAGTAATGCCGATACGTTGAAAAAAGCGGCTATAGTGTGGTACAACACATTAAGTGGAAAAGCAGACACCATCTTCCGGGGATATAACAGCGCCAAAAGTTTCGCTTTCGATGAGGCCGGCGCTCAACTGGCTTTTATTGCCGAACGCGACAGCAGCACCAAAGCCTTGCAGAAATTCTACAAACTATATTACTACCGAACCGGTATGGACAGCGCGCGCATGCGGGTTGACAGAAATACAACCGGTGTAAGAAATGGATTAACACTAAGCGAAACATTGGTCCCTGAATTCAGCCAGAACGGACAAAAATTGTTTTTTGGGTTAATGCCCATCCGCAAGCCAAAAGACACCACGCTGGTTGATTTTGAAACAGCCCGGTTAGACATCTGGCATTACAACGATGACTACCTGCAACCACAACAGCTGGTGCAGTTGAATACTGAATTGCAAAGAAGCTATAAAGCAGTACTGAATGGCAATGATGATAAAGTAATTCAATTAGGTGCGGAAGATGCAGAAAATATTATCCTGGCCGATGATAAAAATGCCGATTATGTATTGGCCACTACAACAAAAGGTAACCGGGTAGAAAGCCAGTGGCAGGGATTTGCAAAAACAACCGCTTATATTATTTCTACCATCGATGGCAGCCGTAAACTGGTAAAAGAAAAACAACGCAATTTCTTCACCATCTCACCCGGCGGAAAATATGTGATCTGGTATGATCCATCGCAAAAAAATTATTTCACCTATACTGTAAGTACCGGGGTAATTACCAATATCACAAAAAACATCAGGGTGCCTTTGTATGATGAAGAAGATGACCATCCCGATGATCCACTGCCACATGGTATTGTGGCATGGCATCAAAATGATAAATATGTGTATATATATGATAAGTACGATGTATGGCAATGCGATCCGGAAGCCAAAGAAGCGTCTCGTAATTTGACTGAAGGAAATGGCCGGATGCATAAGATCATATATCGTTATACCCAAACTGATAAAGAAGAGAAGTTTATTACCGATACGCAAACCGTAGTATTTAAAACACTGAATGAAGTGACCAAACAGAATGGCCTGGCATTTCATTATATGAAGGGGCCCTTGATCCCCGGTTACAGCCTCAGTGGTAAATTCCAGATTGGCTTCCTGGTAGTAAAGGCAAAAGCGGCAAAAAGATACTTGTTTACTTCGGAAAGCTATAATGTTTCGCCTGTTTTGGAAACTTTACTGGATACTATGTTTGAAGTGACTGACATACAGTTTGACGATAACAGGAAGCTATACAGGGATTCTCTTTTGGTAAGCCCCTTATATGCCAGTAATCCCCAGCAAAAAGACTATAACTGGTTAACCTGCGAGTTGGTAAAATGGACCATGTTCGATGGCAAGCAATCGGAAGGGCTGTTATTCAAACCCGAAAATTTTGATGCAAAGAAGAAGTATCCCATGATCCTGTACTTCTACGAAAAAAATTCTGATGACCTGTATACCTATCGCCCGCCGGCGCCCAGCGCTTCTACGATAAACATTCCGCTTTTTGTAAGCAATGGGTACCTGGTGTTTGTGCCCGATATCCATTATAAAAAAGGCGAGCCCGGTGAAAGCGCTTATAACTCGGTGGTATCGGCCGCAAAATATTTTACTAAAAAGCCCTGGGTCGATTCAACCAAAATGGCCATACAGGGACAAAGCTGGGGTGGCTACCAGGTAGCCTATTTAGTTACCCGCACCAATATGTTTGCCGCAGCGGAGGCCGGCGCACCCGTATCGAACATGACAAGCGCCTATGGCGGTATTCGTTGGGGAACCGGGGTGAACCGGCAGTTTCAGTATGAGCGTACCCAAAGTCGTATTGGCTATACCTTGTGGCAGCGCCCTGATCTGTATATCAAGAACTCGCCATTGTTCAGGGCCGATAAAGTAACAACGCCTTTGTTGATTACCCATAATGATGCCGATGGCGCAGTGCCCTGGTACCAGGGTATTGAATACTTTACCGCCTTGCGCCGCCTGGGAAAAAAAGTATGGATGTTACAATACAATGGGGAAGACCATAACCTGGTGGAAAGAAGGAACCGAAAAGACCTGAGCATACGCCTCTCACAATACTTCGATTACTTTTTGAAAGGAGCACCTGCGCCGCACTGGCTGGCTGAGGGTGTGCCGGCTACTTCTAAAGGAGTTGATTGGGGAATAGAGTTGGAGGAAAAGAAGGGGTTCTGAGTTGACCAGTTAATCAGTTGACCAGTTGACGAGGAAGAAAAAGGTTAAGAGGAAAGAAAATTGAAAAGGTTGATATAGTTGATCATTTTATTAGTTGACTACTAAAAAAGCGCGGCTCGCCATTAATGGCGAGCCGCGCCCGTATAATAACTGGTTAACTGGTTAACTGGTTAACTGGTTAACTGGTTAACTGATCAACTAAGCTGCTTTAGAAATATAACGCACCAGGCTACGCTTAGCTACTGGCAATAACGTCTCCGATATAGGAAACGTCAACTCCGTTTCAATCGAATACACCGCAGGATTGGGTAAGTCTTTTTTATTACGTAATAACTCCGCTTTAATGTTCTCGTAGCTGTTCACGATGTTTCGTTCCCATTCGCTCACATACTCTGTTCTGATGGCCCGGTACTTTTCATCGTGCTTTTCAAAAAAGCTTAGCCGGTATTGATACACGAGCGTATGGCGGTACGTGCCTTCACTCAAAAAGAAATACCCTTCATGCGTATCGAGCGGCACCAGTCCTACAGGGAAGATGTTCAGCTTGTCCTCAACAAATTCATAGATCTCGGTACCACTGCTGATGGCTGTTTTTAATTTATCGGCCGAAAAAGTAATGATGTCTTCCAACTCCTGCATCATTTCATCATCGCCGATGATCTGCTCATACAGCAATTGTAATTTCTCTATTTGCACCCCGGTTAACTTTTTGGGGAATTGTTCCTGTAAGAATTTTTTGTTTTCCTTTAATGCCTGCAGGTTATTGTAGTGAAAGATCACATCAGATAATTGTGGATACAATTTCGATTCAGTGAAGTATTGGTTTACCTGTTGCAGATAGGCCAGGAGTGTATATTTCTTTAACTCGAAATCAATATAGCCTTCGGCAAACCAGGTCTCTGAAAGCATCTTCATATGATTACGTTTAGGTGTTAGAAAAAAAGCCATTCTAAATCGATAGTTCCACAGGCAAACAAACGGGTTTGTCACTACTATCAATTTACAAAAAAAAGACGATGTCCCGAAGAGATGGTTTAATTATTTTCCGTTAAACAGTATATAAATAAGTGCAGGCATTTGCATCATGATATATTCTAAACGCAGGTTTTTGAGACTTAGTATGTATAAAAAACAGCTATGCCTCCCGATAAATTGGGAGGCATAGCTGTTAAAAGCTTATAATCAATTATTAGATCGTTCTGTCTGAAGAAAAGTTCTCCAGTTCCTTGGCTACTGCATTCAGAAATGTAGAACCCAGTGCACCATCGATCACCCGGTGATCGTATGACAGCGACAAATACATCATGTTGCGGATGGCAATGAAGTCGCCTTGTTCGGTTTCTATTACCACCGGTCTTTTTTTGATGGCGCCTGTTGCCAGAATGGCTACCTGCGGTTGGTTGATGATGGGAGTACCCATCAGGCTACCAAAAGTACCTACGTTGGTTAACGTAAAGGTGCCACCCTGGGTATCATCGGGTTTTAATTTGTTGTTGCGGGCTGCATTGGCCAGCGAATTTACCTGGCGGGTTAACCCAACCAGGTTCAGTTGATCGGCATTGCGAATAACCGGTACGATCAGGTTGCCGGTAGGCAGGGCGGCGGCCATGCCAATATTGATATCTTTCTTTACGATCAGTTTATCACCATCCACACTGCTGTTGAGCCAGGGATATTTTTTAATGCAACGGATGACGGCTTCTATGAACAAAGGCGTAAAGGTGAGTTTCTCGCCTTCCTGTTTTTCAAACTGTTTTTTAACCTTATCGCGCCAGTGCACCATATTGGTAACATCACATTCGGTAAAGCTGGTTACATGCGCGCTGGTATCCTGACTACGGATCATATGCTCCGAGATCATTTTACGCATGCGGTCCAGCTCAATGATCTCTACATTACCGCTGTAAGATTGAATATGTTGTTGAGGCGGCGGTTCAGGCTGTCTAACCTGGGGCAGAATGGTAGGCGTTGTTTCTTCCTGTCTGTACACCGGGGTAGCAGTACTATTTGCTGTGGCGGAAGAAACGCCTGGTTTACCGGCCTTTTTATTGGCTACATATTGCAGGATGTCCTTTTTGGTAACACGGCCATCAGTTCCTGAACCGGGAATGTTTTCCAGTTCGCTGAAGGGAACGCCTTCGCTGGTGGCAATGTTCAGCACCAGGGGTGAATAAAAACGGGCGCCGTTTTGCGTAGCAGGTTGGTGAGAGAACGATTCACTGGTTACCGGTTGATGATACACATCGGCCGGTACGGTGCGGGTCTCTGCTATTTCAATCGCCGGACTGGTAATTACCGGTGTATGGGTTGTGGCAGGTTCTGCAGCATTTGACCTGATGCGCGCCAGCACTGTACCTACAGGCACCACATCGTTTACGTTGAAAAAGGTTTCTTCTAGTACGCCCTCAGCCACGGAAGGAACTTCACTGTCCACCTTGTCAGTGGCAATTTCAAGTATCGCCTCATCCATCTTCACCGTTTCTCCGGGATGTTTAAACCACTTTAAAATAGTGGCTTCTGTAATACTTTCACCCATTTTAGGCATCACCAGGTCAACTAGAGCCATATGCAATTGCAGGTTTTATATCCCGTTTACCGGGAATGGTTTACAACTTTGACCGCCGAAGCTTTGGCGTAGGCGGTTTTTCTATTTTAGGGTAACGAACAATATTAACAACTGAAGCTGCGAACTTATTAATTAATATGCAAATCGCAACATCCTGTCGGCGCGAAGATAATGATTTATACTAACAAGTGTTTGCTTACGCGTTCTCCACTATAAATTTCCGCAAAAGATTCAAAGCCTGTGTGGCCGTCATTTCAATATTCCGGTCCCTGTCGAACCGGAACTGAAATTTTTGGGTCACCAGCTTATGTTTATCGCCGGCTGCCACCCAAACGGTGCCCACCGGTTTTTCAGGCGAACCACCATCGGGCCCCATAATACCTGAAACAGCTACTGCATAATCAGTGTTCAGTTTTGCCAGCACACCGGCGGCCATTTCGGTCACCACTTCTTCACTCACGGCACCCATTTTTTGCAGGATAATGGGCGATACCTGCAGCTGGTTGATCTTTACTTCGTTATCATAACTTATTATGCTGCCTTTATATATGTTACTGGCGCCCGGGATGGCAGTAATAAGGTGTGCAAGATACCCGCCCGTACAACTTTCTGCTGTGGCCATGGTCTTGTTCTTCGACCGCAGCAGTTTGCTCAGCGCCATGGGCAGGCTTGCATCCTCGTCAATCACAAGCCATTCCTGTACCAGCTTTTTTAATGTGGCAAATTCGGTGTCCAGTTCCTGTTCCAGCTGGATTTTGTTGGTGCTCCATCCGGTGATGCGCAACCGTACCATGCCATAGTTGGGCAGGTAGGCGAGCTTCAGGTGTGCCGGAAGTTTTTCTTCCCAATGTTGAATGGTTTCTGCCAGAAACGATTCGCCCACCCCGGCGGTAAGCATGGTCCTGTGACTGATGAACGGCATCGTGAAGCTTTGCTGCAACCGGGGCAATACCTCGGTTGTGATCAAACCTTTCATTTCATGCGGCACCCCGGGTAAGGAAACAAATACTTTGCCTGCTTTTTCGAACCACATTCCCGGCGCTGTGCCGCGGGCGTTGGGCAGCACCGTGCAAACATCCGGCACTTCTGCCTGTTTCAGATTGCGCTCGATCATGGGCCGGCGAAATACCTGTTCAAAAAGATATACCACGTGTTTGCGCACTTCTTCATTTATCACCAGTTTGCCGCCAAAATATTCGGCCAGCACCGGTTTGGTTATATCATCGGCGGTGGGCCCCAGCCCGCCCGTCATAATTATTATGTTGCTATCGCGGCTTTCCTCGTCAAGGGCGCGAATAATTTCTTCCCTGTTATCACCTACGGCCACTCTTCTTTTAACCCACACCCCGATTTTGTTCAGTTCCTGCGAAATAAAAGCGCTGTTGGTATCTATTACCTGGCCTATCAGCAATTCATCACCAATGGTTATAATGGAGGCGACTATTTTTTCCATAGCTATTTATTCGGGACAAATGTAAGTTAATGCGGTGAATCGGGAAAGGCAAAGGGCAGAAGGCAGGGGGCAGAAGGCAGAGGGCCGCAACGCGGCAAAGCAAATTCTGTGTTGAAAGCCTTTCCTTGTTTCCCGGTCCCTTTATCAATATCAACTCTCTCAACCTTATCAACCTTCTCTTTCTTACCGAAAACGCCTCACTTCAATCACATGTCAACTTGTTAACTTGTCAACTTGTTAACGTGTTAACTTGTCAACTTGTTAACCTGTCAACTCATCAACCTGCAGGTTTGTGCAAATAACTTCTCTAACGAAAAATCCCACTTTTCACTAATTTCCATCATTCAAATAACTGATCCATGAAAAAGTTACTCCTGGTCGTTTTTATTACAACGCTTGTAAGTACAGGTAAAGCGCAAACCATTCCGGTAAAACTGGCGAATGCAATAAAGCAGTTTGAAGCAGATGCCCAGATGCAGCATGGCATCATCAGTTTGTATGTGACCGATGCAAAGACCGGCAAACCGGTTTACGAGCACAATGCCCAACTGGGACTGGCCGCTGCCAGTACCCAGAAACTGTTTACCAGTGCCGCTTCATTTGAACTGCTGGGCAGTACATACCGCTACAAAACAGTGCTGGGCTATGATGGCAAAATTGAGAACGGGATGCTTAATGGCAACCTGCATATTAACGGCTATGGAGATCCTACACTGGGCAGCTGGCGCTGGAACGATACCAAAGAAGAAGTGGTTTGCAGGAAAATAGCTTCAGCCCTTCAACAGCGCAACATTACAAAGATCAATGGAGATGTATTGCTGAACGATTCGGCCTTTTCCATTCAACCCATTCCCGGTGGCTGGATCTGGGATGATATTGGTAATTATTACGGCGCAGGATGCTGGGCCATTAACTGGCGCGAAAATCAATATGACCTGCAATTGCAGCCCGGACAAAAAGAAGGCGACCCAACAAAAATTGTAAAAACAATTCCCCAATTGCAGTCGGCTGCGCTCAATAACCGGATCATTACCGGTAAAAAGGGGAGTGGCGATAATGGATACATCTACATGGCGCCGTATTCCGTGAGCGGGTTTACCGAGGGCACGGTACCCGGGGGAAATGAACCGTTTGTGATCTCAGGCGCTTTCCCCAATGCACCATTACAATTTTCCCATGTACTGGAAGACCTGTTCTCAAAACAAAATATTCCCGTGACCGGTCGCTATAAAAGCTATGCGCAAAGCAGGGGGAATAATGAAAACTGGCCGGCGATGCAACAGGAATTAATTACGCTTTTGTCGCCACCTATTGACAGCATCAATTACTGGTTCCTGCGCAAAAGCATTAACATGTATGGCGAAGTGCTGATAAAAACCATGGCGCGGGAAAAAAACGGTGTGGGTACAACAGAAGATGGCGTTGAACTGGTGCGTACTTTCTGGAGTGAACGGGGAATAGATAAAGGAGCCGTGCATATGATCGATGGCAGTGGCTTATCGCCCCAGAACAGGGTAACTACTATGGCCGAAGTGAAAGTGTTGGAATATGCCAGAACGCGGCCGTGGTACCCCGCATTTTATAATGCCCTGCCCGAATATAATGGCATGAAAATGAAAAGCGGCTCCATTGGCGGGGCGCGTGCCTTTGCGGGTTATCATACCGCTAAAGATGGCAAACAATACGTTTTTTCTATCATCGTGAATAATTACGACGGATCGCCGGTGGAGATAGTAAAGAAAATGTATGGTGTGTTGGATATGTTAAAGTAGCTAAGGTATGAGGTGGGTCGCCCTTAAAGGGCGGCTCACCTTGGTAGCATGTAAGAGCCATCCGCCAGCTGGCGGATGACCCACCTAGAAATAAGGCTTCAATTTATCGTATAGCTGTACAGGCATAGTTGTCTTCTGCATGCCCTTAGCGGTTACAAAAAAGAGCACCACGCGCCCAACGGTTAACAATTTCTTGTTCTCATTGAGAACCTCCACATGAAATTCAATTTTATGATCGGTGGGTAGTTCCTTCAATGTGGTCCTGATGGTCAGCAGATCATCGTAATGGGCCGTACGCAGGTAGCGGCAATGCATTTCCACAACGGGCATAATAACACCCATCGCTTCCATGTCTTTATAGGTAAAACCCAACTGGCGAATAGATTCTGCGCGGCCAACCTCAAAGTACTGGGCATAATTTCCATAGTACACTACATTCATCTGGTCGGTTTCGGCATAACGAACACGTATCTGCGTTTCAGTTGTAAACATGCAATTGTGAGTTGGGAGGGTAATTTGTGGTAAATGAAGAAGGTCAATGGTGTATGGTCAATGGTGAATAGCTCGCGAATTTTTGAGTTTTCCTATTATTTCTGAATTCCAAATCTCAGACTCCATTCACCATTCACTATTCACCATTCACCATTCACCACTCACCATTCACGATCTATTTCCCCATCGCGCCATCGATGCTGTATTTGCCCGGGCCCATTAATAAAACGCTAAAAAAGGCGGCAAGATAAAAAACGCCGCTTTCGGCCTGGCCGGAATAACCTTTATTAACCAGGAAAACAATTACCACAAAGTTGATGACAACGGGAATGGCCATAATACGGGTGAACAGTCCCAGCACTATAAATACAGTGCAAAACACTTCTGCAAAAAGAACCATCATCAGTGTTGGCATATGACCAATGTGAAAGGGATCGGGAAAGCTGCCCTGTTTTTCGGCAAAATGCTTCAGTTTGTCAATTCCATGATTGACAAGAAGCAGTAAGCCGAAAGTTACCCGGAGTATCAATACGGCGATGTTAAAGGAAGTTTCAGAACAGGCGGTGCTCAATAGTCTTTTCATGAGTTCGTTTTTAAGGTAGCTCAAAAATAGGGTATTTGTTTTTTTCACATTTAGTATTAAAAAGAATTGTTAATCCTCCTACTTATCCACAACTGTTTGGAACGATGTTTGGTTTAAGGTTAAATATTTAGAACCTTTACGAAGTTTTACCTATCACCTTAAGGACACTGGAATGAAACAAACGACAGCTCTCATAACCCTCTTAGGTCTTTTTCATTTTTCCTATGCCCAGCAAACCCGTGTAATAACAGATCCCCAGGCAACTTTCAAGCAAGCTAAAGAGTTCTATCAGCGGGAGCAGTACAGTCTGGCATATCCTTTATTAAAAGACCTGCAATTACAACAAACATCTGCCGACCGTAGCAGCCAGGCTATTACCTATCAGGAAATAAAGTATTACACGATCGTTTGTGCGTTGAAGCAAAATGAGGAAGGCGCCGTAGTGCAGGCACAAAAATTTATTGAAACGGAAGATAATGTGGCCCGGGTGCAGATGATGAGCTTTCATCTGGCGGAATATTACTTCCGTAAAGATGATCTGGCAGCGGCCGGTTCTTTATACGAAACTACCAGTATCGCCAACCTGAGTAACCGGGAAGTGGCCGATATGAAGTTTCATCAGGGGTATGTATACTTTACGTTAAAGCAATATGATAAGGCCAAACCAAAGTTTGATGTCATTAGGCAGGATAAAAAAGATCCCAATTATGCCGATGCCAACTATTATTATGGCTTTATTTGTTTTTACGAAAAACGCTATAACGATGCGCTCACTGCCTTTTCAGTGGTGGAAGATCACCCCACTTATGGCAAGGTAGTGCCTTTTTACATTGCGGGTATCAAATATTCGCTGGGACAAAAAGAGCAGGCCCTGCAATATGCCGAAGCAAAATTGAAAAGAGGCAACCTGACCAATGAAAATCAAATGCGCCAGATGGTGGGGCATGCCTATTTTGAGAAAAAACAATTTGATAAAGCGCTGCCTTACCTGGAAACCTATGTGAACAAGGCCGACAGTGTAAAACGCGAGGATATTTACGAGCTCTCTTATTGTTACTATGAAGCAAAGAACTGGAATAAAGCAATAAACGGGTTCAAACAAATCAGCGGAAAAGAAGATTCACTGGCGCAAAACGCCATGTACCTGCTGGGTGACGCTTATTTAAAAACAGGTCAAAAAGCCAATGCCCGTAACGCATTCCTGATGTGCGCCCGCAACAGCAGCAACGCAAAACAACAGGAAGTTTCCCAATATAATTACGCAAAATTGTCTTACGAACTCGGTTACCAGGACGTAGCCCTGGATGAGTTACAGGAATTTTTGAACAAGTATCCGCAATCAGAATACAACAACGAAGCCAAGGAATTGCTGGTAAACATGCTTGCCAGCACCAATAACTATAAGGACGCCCTTACTTTACTGGAAAGTGTAAAGAACCCATCGGCCAATGCCCGCAAATTATACCCTGTGGTATTGTACGGCCGGGCCACTGAATTAATAAACGATGGTATGTTGGTAAGCGCCGGCGACCTGCTTACTAAAGCTGAGGCAGACGCGAACAATACCGCCGTATTACCGCAAATCCAATTCTGGAAAGGAGAGATCTCTTACCGGTTGAATAAACTGGATGATGCCATCCGCTACTTCTTCGAATACCTGAAACGTCCCATTTCTTATATAGAAATAAATCCGGCCAATGCCAATTACAACCTGGGTTATTGCTTTTTGAAAAGAGAGAACTATAGCCAGGCGCTGGGATTTTTTGAAAAAGTGGTAAAAGACCCCAAGATCAATGCCGGTACGCTGGAGCAGGATGCCTATGTGCGCAGCGCCGATTGTTACTATATGAACCGCAATTTCAAGCAGGCGCTGGCGATGTATGACAAAGTGATCAGTTATAGCTGGGCGGCTGGCGACTATGCTACCTTTCAAAAAGCCATGATCACCGGGGTAAGCAATGAAAAGGAAAAGATCAACCTGTTGGCTACCATCAACCGACGTTATCCGCAATCGAATTTGTCGGCCGATGCCAACATGGAAGTGGCCAACACCTATATCGCAGCTGAACAGTTCCGCGAAGCCATTCCCTATTTAAAGAATGTGATCAGCGACCCGCTTTCATCATTAAAGCCCAAGGCTTATCTGAAAATGGGGATCGCTAATTATAATCTGAATAACGACAATGAAGCGCTGAAACAATATACTACCGTACTGCAACAGTTCCCCAACTCACCGGAAGCTGATGCTGCATTGGAGAATGCCCGTATTATATATGTAGAACAGGGTAAAACAAGTGAATACGTAGCCTTTGCCCGTTCAATGGGTAAGGAAATTACCAGCAATCAGGAAGATGAGCTGATGTATCAGCAGGCGGAAGTACAATTCAACAATGGCAATTTCCCGGCAGCAGCTAAAAAATTTGAGGAATATCTTACCCGTTTCCCCGATGGCAAATTTGCCCTGGAAGCATTATACTACAAGAGTGAAATTTTTAATAACGCAAAAGATTACGCAAAAGCCGCCGAAGGGTATGAGAAACTTTCAGACCTGGTGCCCAATAAATTTGGGGAAAAGGCTTTGCTGAATGCGGCACGACTGAACTTCTTTGAGCTGAAGAATTACGAGAAATCGGAGAAATATTTTACCAAGCTGAAAGAGTTCGCCACTTCGCAGGAGAACAAACTGGAAGCCATGCGTGGGTTGTTACGCAGCCAGTTCCAGTTACAAAAATGGAATGAGGCCGTTACCAATGCAAAAGACCTGTTGACGCAGAAAGGCATTGGTTCCGATGATAAAGTGATTGCGAATATGGCCATCGCCAAATCGTTCCAGGCATCCAACCAGTATGAGCAGGCGATCAGTTATTACCGCCAGGTTGTTTCGTTGAACAAATCGGCCTATGGTGCAGAAGCACGGTATGAAATTGCTAATTGTTTCTTTGTGCAGGACCGACTGAGCGATGCAGAAAAAGCGGCGTTTGAAGTGGTGAACAAATCAGGTGCCTACGAAACATGGGTAACCAAAGCCTATTTGTTACTGGGTGATGTTTACCTGAAACAAAAGGATTATTTCAATGCCAAGGCTACATTCCAAAGTATTGTAGACAATGCCAAACTCGAAGATCTGCGTCAGGAAGCGGACCGTAAGTTGAAACAAGCACAGGAGGAAGAGAAGAAGAATAGTAAGGTAGGGGGGTAACCCCAGCCCCCTAAAGGGGGAGCCAGTTACAAGCTTCAGGTTACAGGTTTCAGGGAGACGCCCATTCACCATTGCCCATTCACCATTCACGAATTATCATTTTCCAGATGAATAAACAATTTAAAGCAATAGTTTTCTTAACTGGTATTCTTGCCGCAGCTACCGCGCAGGCGCAGGAGCCCAATAAAGGAAAGACCATTGATGTAACCTCTCAATTTAAACCGGTATTACGAGAAGCATCAAAGATCAATTTTAATGCAACCGAACCTGCGGTAGATACTACCAAGCCCAGGCTCATTTACAATATACCCGCGCAGAATTTATTTTTCAATTATCAGCCTGCAGGAGTAAGTCCGGTGGCGTTGAAAGTAGATTCGATCAACTCCTGGCAATACAGCAATTTTATAAAAGCAGGTATTGGTAACATTCATCAGCCATATATAAAAGCCGGGTTCAGCTTTGGCGATGGCAAACAAACCTTCTTTAATTTATTCGCCAATCACTATACGTCAAAAGGCGATCTGCCCTTCCAAAAGAACAGTCAAACCAGTGTAGGCGCCTCGGCTACCTATAAAACCACCAAGAATATGGAGTGGAATGGTAGTTTAGGTTTCCGCAGCGATGATTATTATTTATATGGGTTCCAGCCCGATTCACTTAAAAATAAATATACCAAAGACGATCTGCAGCAACGCTTTCAAACCATTGAAGGGAAGATTGATTTCCGCAATATTGCACCCACTGAATATGGATTGAATTACCACCCCAGCATTAAGGTAAGCGGCTTTAGCGACAAGATCAGCAACACCCCTAAAGGAAGTGAAACCAATACGGTTGTGAACCTGCCGCTGGAAAAGACCTTTGGGGAGAAATTCGCTTTCGGTCTTGGCGCTACTGCTGACCTCACCAATTATAAGTTTGGCGATAAAGGCAATAAAACAACCATTCAGAATAATTTATACCAGTTGGCAGCAGCACTTTCGGTTAAAACTGATAACGTGTATTTGCATGCCGGTATTTTGCCCATCTGGGACCACAAGGATTTTCATATGTTGCCCGATATCATGGCAGATATCACTACGGACGATAAAAAATTCACCCTGCAATTGGGT